>Ga0194130_10000647_pt1 | contig 63089 bp, 60 predicted proteins | sample TA2KigsurfametaG_FD_160084 | JGI IMG/M metagenome (GOLD analysis project Ga0194130, IMG submission 160084) | Freshwater microbial communities from Lake Tanganyika, Tanzania - TA2015050 Kigoma 12 surface | ecosystem: Environmental > Aquatic > Freshwater > Lake | place: Tanzania: Lake Tanganyika...
GTTTATCACTGGCAAAAACATTGACTCTCAGAAGATGTTTGAGTACATAATAGTGCATGAAATTTTTTTTTACTCAACTATTCTCAATTGATTTTTTTACACCTGTTGTACAAACGCATCAATTCGCAACGAAATTAAAATTAAAAATAAAAAAAGGATTATTTTTTTTCTTGACTGGATAAAGATTTATCTTTTACGTTTTTATTTACCAAAAATTAAGAGTTAGGTGCGATGTCAAAAATTATTACAAATTTGGAAAGCATCGTAGAACAGTATGATGCATTTGTTATTGACCTTTGGGGTGTCATACACGATGGACGCAAACCATATCAGTGGGCATTAGAAGTTTTGGGTAAATTAAAAGAGCTTAATAAGACAACTCTTCTATTATCTAATTCTCCGCGACGTGTTACAGCTTCCGTTGCCCACTTGGAAAATATGGGACTGTCGCGTAAACTCTACACACATATATATACATCAGGTGAAGATACACATCAGGGTCTCAAGAATCGTCCAGATGAATGGCATCAAAAATTAGGAAGCCGTCTTTATCATATTGGACCTGATTTTCACAAACCCATCTATGCGGAATTGCCGTATGAAAAAGTTACCTCCCCCACAGAAGCAGATTTTCTTTTAGCAACAGGAGCAGAGTCTCCAACACTCCAAGAGTATGAAGAAATTCTCAATATAGGTATTGAGCATAATTTACCAATGCTATGTGCTAATCCTGATCGAGTTATTGTGCAAGATGGAAAAATTACACTCTGTTGTGGCTCCATTGCGGAGAGATATGAACAATTGGGTGGAGATGTCTTTTATCATGGCAAGCCCTACCCAGCAATTTATCAACCTGTTCTTTCTCTATTAAAAGAAATAATCCCAAGCCGCATTCTCGCTATTGGGGATTCTCTGACAACAGATATTAAAGGTGCACAAACACAAAATATTGATGGAGCTCTTGTGATGAGTGGCATTCATCATGAAGCTCTACTTAAAGAAGGTGCCGTGGCAAGAGAGACAATCCAGCTTCTTCAAAATCTTACATCAAAAGTAGGCACCTCTCCCCGATATGCATTAAAAGATATGATCTGGACAGAAGCTGTTTAAGTACCTTTATAGTCATCTCACAAAATAGTTAATAGACTCTTAAAAATTGAACCTACATTTAATTTTTCTTCATTGCTGAATGCAGATGAATGCATGAAATGTTTTATGCCACACACTCCTGGCAATGAGAAAGCAAGTTGTTTGTAATAACAAAGGAGAGATGAGGCGGTAGATTTTTCCGTTGTATTCGTTTCCTCAATCATGAATAGTTAAGTTAAAATATTTTTTTGGAGAGTTCATATGTATAAAAAGATTCATCATCCCTCGCCAAATTTCGAGGATCGCCCAGAAGGTGTTCTTATTGATACGATCATCCTTCATTATACAGACATGCGTAATGCAGAAGAAGCTTTGGAGCGCTTATCTGACCCGCAAGCAAAAGTAAGTGCGCATTTTTTAATCCATAAGAATGGTAATGTTTATCAGTTGGTGGATCCATATTATAAAGCTTGGCATGCAGGAGAAAGTTATTGGCAAGGAGATAAAGATCTAAATAATCGCTCAATCGGAATTGAATTGGATAACGCAGGGCACGCATTTGGTTTAGAACCCTTTTCAGAAATTCAGATCACGACTCTTATTAACCTGCTGAAAGATCTTGTGGAAGTTTTTGAGGTTCCAGTGAATCGAATAATAGGTCATTCCGATGTTGCGCCTTTGCGCAAGCAAGATCCCGGAGAATTATTTCCTTGGTTTGATTTGGCGGAAAAGGGTTTCGGTCTTTGGCCTCAATCACTTGAACCTTTCCAAACATCCCCCCTACCACCCTTAAGTGTTTCGGATGCACAGCAAGCTTTTTTAAAAATTGGTTATGAGTGTCCTCAAACAGGTACTTGGGATGAAAATACTCAGAAAGTTTGTCGGGTTTTTCAACAACATTTTACGCCCCATGAAGTAACAGGGCAGATAACAAATTTGACCCATCAAACTCTTCTTGCTCTTTTGCAAAAATGAGAAGAGTACTTCTACCATCTTAGTGAGAGGGAAGTTTTTTAAGATAATTCTCCAAAGCCATCTTGGACAAGATTGATGACAGCTTCAAGAGCTTGCTCAGCTTGTTGGCCATTTGTTGTGACAAGGATTTCTTCTCCATATCCCGCAGTTAACATCATTAATTCCAAGATAGAATCAGCACTTGCTACTTGATCATCTTTTTCGAGGTGAATAGAGGCATCAAATTGTGTAGTTAGTTGAGCAAGTTTACCAGCCGCACGCGCATGCAATCCCAAAGGATTAACAAGAATGAGACGATGAGATTTTTGTGAAGAACTACTCATTATTGACTATTTTATTTCGTGAGCAATTTTGCTAGCTGTTGCAGGTTCCTGAATAGCTTGGTCTTCAAGCAAAGAAGAAGCAGCATGGATATATTTGCGTCCCGCCTCTTGTCCTTTTGCGACAGCTTCTTTGAGGGGAGTTCCCTTTGGAAGGCGTGCAAGTTTTACGAGAAGAGGTAAGTTAATTCCAGCAATGACCTCTACAGGCTTTAAACCCAAAGCTGAGATTGCCAAATTAGAAGGTGTTCCTCCAAACAAATCCGTCAACAAAATGACGCCTTCACCGTTATCTACTTCTTCAACAGCTTTTAAGATATTTGCGCGATGCTGCTCCATATCATCTTTAGGGTGAATACAAATGGCACGAATATTTTCCTCAAGTTCAGAGCCAACCACGTGTTTTAAAGCTTCCACAAATGAATTAGCAAGCTCGCCATGCGTAACAATTACAAGACCTATCATGTTATATCCCCCAATTAACTTAACACATTCGGTAAGTCCCGATGTTCAATAATAACGCGTTCACCTTCTTTGTGTAGCCACTTCGAAAGTTGTTCTGTTAGAAAAACAGAACGATGCTGTCCCCCCGTACACCCACAAGCTACGGTGAGGTAACTTCGCCCAGTGAGACGGAATCCTTTTAAAGAATTGCGAATGATGGCTTGTAAAGAATCATAAACTGCTTGCCAATTTGTATCTTTTGTTAAAAATTTTTCTACAGCAGCATCTTTTCCCGTCAGAGTTCGAAATGGTTTTTCATAATGTGGGTTTGATAAAAACCGTGCATCAAATATCATATCTGCTTCACGGGGTAACCCGTGGCGATAAGAAAAAGAGATCACTCTAATTAAGAGAGAAAGAGAATCTTCCAGACTAAAATTTTGTCTCATCATTTGCCCAAAATTTGGAATGGAAAGATGAGAAGTATCAATAACCAAGTCTGCTATTTCTCTCAGTGGTTCTATCATCTTTCGTTCTTGCGTAATTGCTTCAGGTAAGGAAGTTTGTCCTATTGGGTGGCGCCGTCGTGTCTCCGTAAAGCGTCTTAACAGAACTTCATCGTCGCATTCTAAATACAAAAGACGAACATCTACGCCCAAAGTGCTGGAGAGCGTTTGAAATAAACCCCAGAACCGGCTTAAGTCAAACCCGTAGGAGCGACTATCAATACCTATCGCGAGTGAGCTCTTGCGTTCCCATGTGGAAATTTGATCGCACAAATGAGGTAAAAGACTTAAAGGAAGATTGTCAATGGCTTCGTACCCTAAGTCCTCTAATACTTTGAGAGCAGTTGAGCGTCCGGCTCCAGACATTCCTGTAACAAGGATAATTTTTTCACCAAGATTTTTTGGTGCCATATTCATGCCTTCCACTTCCGTGAATTGTTATATTCAGACATGGCATATTGATACTTTTGAATTATATCGCTTTTATGGGTGAATTGCACGTTAAATTTTGGATATATAGGATTATTTCTTGGATATATGGAAAAGTGGAAGTCAAAATGTAGCATTTTCACTTTTTGACTTGAGAATGTAAGGAAATAGCATTAAAATCCAATATTTTTATACTTTTAATAGGTAATTTTTATACTAACTATGAGCAAAATGAGTTCACTTCATCCACACAAGAGATATTTATGGGGGCGGCGTCAATCACGTCCTTTAAAACCCAATCAAAAGGATATCTTGAATAAGGTCTGGCCAAACGTTTTATTGGAACTGCCGGAAGGGTTAATCACAGATCCTCTAAAAATGTTTTCACTCTCTTACACAGAATTATGGCTGGAAATCGGTTTTGGGGGTGGTGAACACCTCGTAGCGCAAGCTATAGCGCATGCAGATATTGGATTTATTGGATGTGAACCTTATATAAATGGCGTGGCATCCTTAGCATGCCAGATTCACGATCAACAATTGCATAACATACGTATTGTTAAAGATGATGCACGCCTCCTGGTTGCAAAGCTTCCATCCAATTCTGTTGGTCGGTTGTTTGTTTTGTTTCCAGATCCTTGGCCGAAGAAGAGGCATCATAAGAGGCGGATAATTCAAGAAGCGAGTGTGGCTGAATTTGCTCGTATTTTAAAGCCAGGAGGTCAATTTAACATTGCTACGGATGATCAAGATTATGCCAGCTGGATTCAAAATATTATGGAAGGTAACTCCAAATTTGAGCTCATTCTTGGAAATCGAATTAGGATGACAGATCGCCCCACCGACTGGCCTGTCACACGCTATGAACAAAAAGGGATTGTTCAAGGTCGCGTACCAGTCTATTTAACGTACACTTTAAAAAGTCTCTAAATTGCTTTATGCGCTTGTTCTTTGCTCTTTTCCAAAAGAGCCACTAACTGTGTTTGCAACAGAAATTGTGTCGTGGATAGGATGGGTATCAAAAGTGCTCTTACGATCAACAAGAACATAATCATGGGTCTCACAATATTCTTGGCACCAGTTTTTTCTTAACTCATTCACATTGACATCGGCAGTGACAGGAATTTGAATGGGACTTTCATAGTCCCCTTTGCAAATTTCAATTAAATCTAGCTCTTGCTCGAAGGCTTCTTTGCCTACTTTAGAAAATGACCGCTCAAGGGTTTTGTAATAAATATAGGAAAGCCTTTTGTTAGTGTATAATGCAAAACTCCAAATATTATGAGAAAGACAAACGTTTTCCTCTGATAATTTTGAATTCTCGAGGGCGGTTATATGTTTATATAGCTCCTCATAATCTTTAAAAAGATTGACGGTTTTATTATCAGGTCCATAAAGCTGTATCATTTTGAAGTCCTCCGAGCTTGTCTTAAAAAATTTCAGGCGCGTTCTTATTATTTTCTAGAGTCTTGAAACGCCTTAATTTTGGTAGTTTTTCTCGTACATAGGGGCCTCTTACAAAGGCTCATTAATTTTTCAACTTTTCATCTTAATTTTTTGCGGCTCAAAAGAGGTTTTTTATATTTTACTCTCACCTGCTAATGGATTGCATTAAGGCTCTGTGTCACTTCTTCTTCCTTACTGAGTATGAAGGAATGAAAAGGCAACCAATGTACCCATACTTCTGCAATCGAGGCAGGCGCAGAATCCTCTATTTTGGCTTTTCAGGCGTACTTAATTCGTCATTTTTATGTTTTAAGTATACCTGCAACCATTATTTTGTCTAATAAGTATATTAATGTCAACAAAAAAATAAAATTGCTTGATCTTCTATGAAAACAAGGGGTCTGTATGCATCTGGGCAATATAAATGCGTTAATGTGCCACATAATACGGGGTTTCAGTCAGTAAATTACTAGTTAAAGGAATATATTTACTTTTTGTTAAGAATTTTTATATTGCACAGAAAGACAAGACTTATGCAGGAAACAGGCTTTAAGAGTGACGCTTAAACACAATTGCATCAGAAATCGGACGCATAGTCACCTGGCCCAAACTTTCATCTTGATCTCCCACCATATGGTTCACAACACGATCCTGAATATAGAGGCTCGAAGAACCTCCCCCATCGAGATTAATGGCCGAAATGCATCCCAGCTCCTTCATAAGAGCAGCAAGTTCAGGCAGAGTCAGCCCTGTGGCTCCCTCTTTATTAATAAATTCTTGAGTAACAATGTCTTTCATATCCCCAAGAGTGAGATTGTTGAGCATATGAGCCTTATATTTCTTAAGAAGGTTCACTTTATTTTTTTCAAGGGTAGACCTGACGTCATCCAAAGTCACTTCTTTTAAAGGTTTTTGATAAATATGTTCTACAACAACAATAATGAGTTTTCCACTGGAATGAATGCCCAAAGCAGTACGCGCATGGGAAGATTTATAGAAATGCGTTTTGTTCTTCTCAATAGCAGGATTTATTTCCCCCTCTTGAACAAGGATTGGAATTCCCATAACAATGGATCTTTTCTGCGAAGTTGATATGGGAATTGTGTCTGTTTGAAGGGCAACTTCGTTTCCAATGGCGATGGGTTTTAATGGATAATTCTTTGGTAAAGAAATCACAAAACCATCTTGAGGTATCGCACAATTTCCTTGATCAGTTACTTCAATAACTTTGAGGCTTGAGTTAACAATAATTTCTTTGCGTTCTTTAAGAGGTGTTAAGGTGCGAGAACCCCACGCATGAGAATATAAAACAACATCATCATTACGGCTGGGTTTATTAACTCTTTGAGGGTCAAAAATATTTTTGTCAATTTTAATTTTAAGAGAAGGGGTCATATTTTGAATTCTAAATTTATTTTGATCGAATATAAGACAATCCTGTTTTTTAAAAGCTAATCCTAAAATTTGATTGTTGATGATCAGGGTGCCACTTGGCATGCCATCTCGTCCGTTCCCAATTTCAAAAAAGCCTGAGTTGACAGCAATCTCTGCTCCTGTTCTCTTGGCAATTTCTTCAATCGTTTCTCGACCAAAAACTTGATTGCGCGCCTTAACAAAAGAAATGGCATAAGCTTGGGGAGTGAGTGTTACGATATGGATTACATGACCATTTTCTCTACGACACTGATAATCGTAATTTTGCCCCAAAAGTGGTGTGGCAAAGAAATATAAAAGCAGACTGATGAGAGTAAAAATTCTCATATTAAACCTTTATGAAAAAAGGGCATTAGGCCTTAACAACTTTTTCCTTTAGCCCTTCGACGCGCTGCGTTGCATTACGTGTATCAATAACAAGCTTACTATGAGTTAGAAGAAATTCATAATCGATATTATCATGATCGGTACAAATTAAAACCGCGTCATAGGAATCGAGAGATTCTTTGGTCCAGGAAATAGAAGTTTTTCCATTGATGACGGGATGCTCACGTGATTTGTGAACCATGGGAACAAAAGGGTCATAATAATCCACATGTGCTCGCTTGGTGTGAAGGGCTTCAAAAATGGCTAAAGAGGGACTTTCACGAATGTCGTCCACATTTTTTTTATACGCCATTCCCACAAGAAGGATGCGAGAACCACTCAAAGCCTTTCCAAATTTCATATCGAGCGCTTCGCGTAATTGATTAATGACATAATCAGGCATTGCCGTATTGATCTCACCCGCCAATTCTATAAACCGCGTGGATACTCCATACTCTCGTGCTTTCCATGTTAAATAAAACGGGTCAATGGGAATGCAGTGACCACCTAAGCCGGGGCCTGGGTAGAAAGGCATAAAACCAAATGGTTTTGTTTTTGCCGCATCAATAACTTCCCAGATATCTATTCCCATTTCTGAATAAATAACTTTCAGTTCATTTACCATCGCGATGTTGATGCATCGAAAAATATTTTCTGTAAGCTTTACAGCTTCTGCGGTGGATGCGGATGAAACTTCTATAACCTTCGGGACAATTTGCTTATAAAGCGATATGGCAAGAGTGCGAGAAATTGGATCATCGGCACCCACAACTTTTGGAATGGTAGAGGTGGCATATTGTGGGTTACCTGGGTCCTCGCGCTCAGGAGAATAAGCTACAAAAAAATCTTTTCCTGCTTTGAGGTCCCCTCGCTCTAAAATAGGGATGACAAGCTCTTGAGTTGTGCCAGGATAGGTGGTTGATTCAAGCACAATGAGTTGTCCCGACCGTAAATGAGGTAGGATAGTTTCTGCCGTGGCAATGACATAACTCATATCCGGCTCTCTGTTGCGTGTTAATGGCGTTGGAACACAAATCAGAATGGCATCCATACGGGCTAAATCTTTAGGATTATGAGTTGCTTCAAACCGTCTTTCATTGAGGAGATGTTGAAGGGTTTCTTGGGGAAAACTCTTAATATAAGATGTTCCCTCTTTTAAAGCAGCGACACGCATCTGATCTACGTCAAATCCAATGACTGTAAAACCCTTGTCTCCCAATGCCTTGACCAGGGGTAAACCGACGTAACCAAGGCCCATGACGCCTACAGTTGCTTTATGTGTAAGGAATGCTTCATTTAAAGACTCAAAAGAAAAATTTGTCACAAAAAACCTCATATATAAGATGCTGATTGTTTTTAGCGGATTTTGCACAGAATTACAAGGTAAGGGAAGGATATTTTATTCCACAGAAATCCCCTTTCTTTAAAAGAAAAAATATAAAAAACAGGAAAACTTATAGGTTTAACCATTATTTAGCACTTAAATGTTAAAGTTTAAGTCTGAGAATAAATTTTTTAAGAAGCAAAGGAGTAGGCAATGAAGAAAATAAATTTATTCATGGGAGCAACCATTGTGGCTCTTATGGTTCTTGGGAACATAGAGATTGCCCAAGGATCACAATATGGGAATTATGGTCAAGGGATGTCTTCCGATAGACATGCCATGAAACAGCAAAGAAAAATGGAAAAACAACAAAGAAAAGATCAAAAAAGAGCTATGAGACAACAAAGAAAAGCTGATAAAAGAGCTTTCAAGCAGCAACAGCGGATGGGTTATTAATTTCCCATCTCAATGCTGACGTTGAGCATTGCGTGTATATGAAGGAAGCCTTAGGAGCTCTTAAGGTAAAGGCTCAAATAAGGCTTCCAAATCTTCTGGGGTGAGCCCACCACTGCTTGTTGTTGTGCCATCAAACACGCCGGCAAAAAGAGCAGCTTTATGATTTTGCATTTCCAATATCTTCTCTTCGACAGTCCCTACAGTCACAAGCTTATAAACAAAAACAGGTTTATCTTGACCAATGCGATATGCGCGATCTGTGGCTTGATTTTCAACGGCCGGATTCCACCATGGATCATAATGGATAACGGTGTCTGCGGCTGTTAAGTTGAGACCTGTACCTCCTGCTTTTAAGCTGATTAAAAAGAGGGGCACTTTCCCTGACTGAAAGTCATTTATAGGCGTTTGGCGATCCTTTGTTTGGCCTGTGAGAAGGGCATAAGGAATTTTCAGTTTATGAAGTTCTTGTTCAATAAGAGCCAACATACTTGTGAATTGAGAGAAAAGGAGAATTTTTCTATTCTCCTCGATCATTTCTGGAAGTGTATCGATCAAAAATTGCAATTTTGCTGACTCATGAATATTTTGAGCAGACTGGATTTTAAGAAGACGGGGGTCGCAACACACTTGGCGCATTTTGAGCAGTGCATCTAAGATGACAATTTGGCTACGCTTAAAACCATGTTCTTCAATTTCCAGTTGAATTTTTGAATGCATGGCAAGACGAACGGATTCATATAAGTCACGCTGTGTAGGAAGAAGCTCTATATGTTGGATGATTTCGGTTTTAGCGGGTAATTCTAAGACAACCTCTTCTTTCGTGCGACGCAACATAAAAGGACGTACACGCTTGGTCAAAGACTTTTGTCGCTCTCCATCTTGTCCTTTTTCTATGGGCTTTCGAAATGTTTGAGTGAACTTCTTGTGGTCCCCTAAGAATCCAGGCATGAGAAAATGAAATAAGGACCAGAGTTCTCCCAAATGATTTTCCATGGGCGTACCTGTCAGGCATAAACGGTGCTTGGCCTGGAGTTGTTGTACAATGCGGTGCGCCATGGTGTTTGGGTTCTTAATCACTTGAGCTTCATCTAAAATAAGCAGGTGATATTTATGGGTTATAAGGGCGTCTTTATCTCGAGACAAAAGAGGGTATGTTGTTAAGATAAGGTCATGATCTTTAATACGGTCAAAGTTATTTTTGCGCTCGTTCCCTTGTAGTATAAGAACTTTTAAAGAGGGAGCAAAACGACCTGCTTCAGATTTCCAATTGGCCATCAAACTTGTAGGAGCTACGACCAATACAGGGCCTTTCATGCGCCCACTTTCCTTTTCAATCACAATATGAGCGAGGGCTTGAATGGTTTTTCCCAAACCCATATCATCTGCCAAAATGCCGTTTAACCTATGGTCTCTTAAAAACTGAAGCCAGCTCACCCCTTCTTCTTGATAGGGACGTAAAGTATCACAAAAGCTGGCGGGAAGCTCAGCTTTTTCAATAGTTTTAAAATCTCGTAATTTATTGCCAAGTTCTCGGAGTTGCTGGGACCCAAACCAGCGCAGCTGGCTAGCTGCCATGGCGTGTTCAAGTTCTGCCAATTGCGCAGATTGCCATGAGGATAAACGTAATCGTCCGTCTTGTGTCAAAGCATTAAAATCATAGAGTTCAATAAGGGTTCGGGCAATAAACTGGATTTTTTTAGCAGGAATGGGAAGATAGCGGCCATCATCCAATTGTGTGTAAAAAACTTCCTTATCACTTAAGTTTTCATTATCCATGGAAGTTCGGATATTTGGATTACGCAGCAAGCGAACAATATGGGGAAGGATGTTAAGACGCTTTCCATCAATTTCAACACCCATTTCTAAATCAAACCAATCAATGCCTGATCCGGTATCATTTTCTATATTGGCATACCACTCCCCAATATTTGTGATGGGTTGGAAGGGAAAGCTTGGATCGGTTTCAATTTGCCATCCCAATTTTTCAAGTTGAGGGAAAACTTCATTTGTGAGCATCATGGCTGTTTGAATAAGCTTTTCATCTGTCCAGGCGCCTGGAAGCGCTTGTGTTTTGGTGTCAAAAATCAGGTTGCTCATCTCGAGGGTAAATGGATCAATTTGATGAGCAAAATCCCCCAATTTTTTCCATTGGTTTAAAAGAGGATTGGCTAAAATTTCTTCTTCTGCTTTCAAGTTTCTAACCATGGTGTTTTCTTCACTAGAAGAACCATATGAGACTTTCCCTTTTTTATAAGCAAACGTGAGAAGGCCTAAAAATTTCTTTTCTTCTTGTGCCATTGACCAGGGGCGTGTTTTAAAGCGCACATTGTTAGTCATTACACGTAAGTGCGGGATAGGGATTTCTTCTGTTTTGGAAGAAAGTTGACTCTCTTTAGGGGTGGTTTGTTGTGCAATGACATGGGCGAGGGTGGCTGCTACGTGCTTACAGTTATGATCCATGGGGCAAGAGCAATATCCATCAACAAGAAAAGCCCGCTCTTTAAACGTTATGATGATGTCAGTGTGATAAATGTTTTTGCGTGATCCCTGGATGGTCGACTTCAATTTCCACTGACCGTTCTTATCTTGATCCTTATTGATGGAGAGATGGACGACACGATTTTCCTTTTGGTAGTTGAGACCATGGGCAAAGCATGCAGAAGAAAAGTCTTTTTTAATATCATTTAAAGTGAAAAAAGGGCCTGACGTCATGAATATTACGATACATCTCTTTTTAGGAACACAAAACAAGAGGAACTATAATAGATAACAGAATTTTTCAAATTTAATCAAGAAAAAAGTGAAATTTAATAGTTACAAGGGCAAAAGAAGAAACAGCTTATGTTTTATTGCTTTAAGATATTCCTATTGAGAAATTAAGATATAGTTAGAATTAAAATTTTTGGGAGCTCCTGTTCCTTCAGAACACTCAAGTTTTTTACCTGTGTCTGTCAAATAGCAGTGAATTATTCAACAGATACACGCGTGCCAGTCTTTTAATTTTTTCAAAAGCTTCTCTCATACCTGGCATTTCGAGCGTGTAGGGATCAAAGCCTAAAGCATCAATATCTTTTGCTAGTTTCAGGCCTTTTTGAATGCTGAGCTTGGTAAGAGTCTCTTCTAAATATATAGTAGCATCGAGCATAGCTTGAACATTGCTATTTACTATCGTTCTTTTACAATTTGCTACAATATGATACGCAACGTGGGCTCCATGCTCATGGGGTAAGTCTTCAAGAAAGTTACAGAGGTTCGATCCCACATATCTCGCAAAAATAAGTGCCCAATACGACTCATTAAAATGAAGGACTTCGAAATTATTCTTACTGGCAAGTTCAATGGCTGCAAGATGGTTTCCAGATGCGAGAATTTGCAAGAAAAGATCACTTCTGACTTTTAAGTTCCCTAACTCTGCTGCGCGCTTCTCAAGAACCGCTTTAACATCTTCTTTTTGTTGCTTCTCAGGCCAAGTTTCCCAAAGAAGACGTGGTTGTATTAAAAACCGTACAAATATATCAGCATTCTCTTTCTTGATTCTCTGAAAAAAATCAATTGGGAATAAAGAAAAAAAGTGACGCATGCTTCTTAAAGTGAGGGTATTTTCCCCAAAACAGGCGCTCAACAAAGCAAGAGGAGCTAGACCACATATGAAGTCTGCTCGAGCTTCATGGAGTCGGTCTTGGTCCAAGATTCGTTTTCGGAACTCTTGAGACACGCAAGTTAAAGATAAAACGGTTCTAAAATGATATAAAGAGGCTATAAAAATCCCATGGCAAGCAGCATTGGGATCATTCCTAGGGTCCGCAAAAGACAAAGTGGGAACGCTTCGGTAGTGATTGACGAGAGTTTTATAGCTTGTATAGAGAGTCCTTCCAGCTTCAGCGGGATGGTAATATAGGGGTGTAAGGTTGGTGGTGTTTTGTGAGGTTGTCATTGTGGAGAGCGTATCTGTATCAACGATATCTCCTGTTCGGGAGAATTCAAAGATGAGGCCCAAGAGAGGATCTTCCAACAAGGAAAAGTACCCACCATCAGGTACTGTGGATGTACCACTGCTTTTCTCAATTTCTTGTTTACCTTCTTCTTTATTTAAAGAACCTTTTGTATCCAGCTCAGCTGTGGTGAATGTTTCGGTATGTTCTTGAGAAGTCGGTGTGGTTTGAGTTGATTGACTCTTTTCCCAATCTTGAACCTCTTTCAAGTCACGCTCCATAGCAATGATATGTGTAGGTAAAAGAACGGTAAAAGTTGTAAAATACACTAGCTTAAGTAATTTCTTCAGGAGGTCCTTCATTATATTAAATTCCTATCTATGACATGTGAGCAGAAATAGGAAAATCTGCCTTACTTTTTACATAAGAATCGCAATGGTTTTTTACAATGTTTTTTAGGAAGCAAGAGCTTATTTTGTATCCCAGCTTTTCAAAGCGAAATAATACGCGTTACTGATTAACTGCCATGCTGCTACGCAATAGGTTCTTTGACAAATATTCTTCCACATGGACACGAAGCTCGGGGAGCTGGCCTGCAAAGAAGTGGTCTGCAAGGGGGACCATTCTATAGTCTATGTGGATGCCCCGTTGAAGTTGAAGCTTGTTCACCAAATTAGAAACTGATACATGAGGAACAATGTCGTCTTTTTCGCCTTGAAGGATGAGACCTGGCACAGGACAGGGGGCCAAGAAGCCGAAATCGTACCGGTCTGCGGGTGGGCTTATGGACACGAAGCCTTCGAGTTCAGGGCGTCGCATCAAAAGCTGCATGCCAATCCAGGCGCCAAATGAAAAGCCTGCTACCCAACAAGCAGAGGCATTGGTGTTGTTAGCTTGAAGCCAATCAAGAGCTGAGGCAGCATCATTTAATTCGCCCTCACCATTGTCATAAGTTCCTTCTGAACGACCTACGCCTCTAAAATTAAAGCGTAACGTATTAAAGCCACGGTCAGCAAAGCTGCGATAAAGGGCATAAACAACTTTGTTGTTCATGGTCCCTCCAAATTGGGGGTGGGGGTGCAAAATAATGGCAATAGGGGCGCCATCTTTATGGCTTTGATGGTAACGTCCTTCAATGCGTCCGGCGGGGCCATTAAAAATTATTTCTGACACGTCTTTTTCCTCCTTCCTCAACTTTTAGCACCTACCTTAGCAATGTCCCAAAAAAAATGACACAAAAAACAATACTTGACCAATTTAGTCGGAATAGGTATTCCTATTCTCATAAACGATTCAAATACCCTTAAGGGGTGGTTTAAAGGGCCTATCTTAAGGAGTCTAGCATGGTAACTGCAAAAAACGGAAGGGTCATATGCGCTTAAGCACAAAAGCACGATACGCGGTTACAGCAATGGTTGATGTTGCCATGGAAGAGTTGGCAGGACCTGTCCCTTTGGCGGCAATATCAGGTCGTCAAGAACTGCCGCTTCCTTATCTGGAACAATTATTTGGAAAGCTCCGTAAGGCTGGGTTGGTTAAAAGTTGCCGTGGGGCTATGGGGGGCTACACATTAGCGCATAAGGCTGAAAACATTCCTATTTTGGATATTATTGCAGCTGTGGATACGCCCTTGAAAGCAACACGCTGTGAAAAAGATTCTCCCACAGGCTGCCGATTAACTGGTCAACGCTGTTTAACCCATGATTTATGGGATGAGTTAGGTGCTGTAGTTCACTTGTTTTTAACGCGCGTAACTCTTGGAGATGTTTGCGAAGGGCGCATTGCAGGAATGGGACGATTTGGTATTTTTATGGATCCGACATTTTTTAAAAACAGTGATAAAAGCCAAGTAATCGCATGAATCTTTATTTCGACTATAATGCAACAGCGCCGCTGTGCGAGGAATCAAAGCAGGCCATGCTTGAAGGAATGGACGTCACAGGAAATGCGTCTTCAATCCATCAGAATGGAAGACGCGTGCGCCAAAAGATTGAGCAAGCCCGTGAAGAAATAGCTGATTTTTTTAAGGCAAGTCCAGCTGGCGTTATTTTTACCAGCGGGGCAACAGAAGCAAATCATCTAGCTTTATGCGGTTTTGAGGGTCGCATCATTGTTTCTGCCATAGAACATGACTCTGTGGATCAGGCGCGCACGGATCGGGTGGTGTGCCCAGTCAATGCGAAGGGTGTCCTTGATTTGGAAGTTTTGGAAGATCTTTTAAAAGAGATTGAAGACCCGACGATGGTATGTGTCATGGCCGCCAATAATGAAACAGGGATTGTGCAGCCGATTGAAGAGGTAAGTGCGCTTGCAAAAAAATATGAAGCGGTGGTGCACTGTGATGCTGTCCAGGCCATTGGACGCGTATCACTCTCGTGGGAATGCATGGACCTCATTTCTGTATCGGCTCATAAGCTTGGGGGTCCTCAAGGTGTTGGGGCGCTGATTATGAGAAAGGAAGTTCCTTTAAAAGCACAATTGAGGGGAGGAGGACAAGAACGCTCTTTTCGATCAGGAACAGAAAACTTTTTAGGGATTCTTGGATTTGCTGCTGCCATAAAAAAGGCAAGAAACCAAAATTGGAAAGGAATTAAAGATTTGCGCGACAGGCTCGAGGAGCGATTGGCAAAACAGTGTTCAGAGGCTTCTTTTTTAACAAGACTAGAGCCACGGTTGCCTAATACATCTGTCATTGCCATGAAGGGAGTTAAGAGCGCAACACAAGTGATGAGCTTTGATCTTGCTGGCATTGCAATTTCTGCAGGGGCGGCATGTTCATCGGGACGTGTGAAATCTTCGAGGGTTTTGCGCGCAATGGGAGTGCCAGAAGACCTTTCGGAATGTGCAATTCGTGTGAGTATGGGGTTGGATTGTGAGGAAAGAATGGTGGGTCAATTTCTTGAAACGTGGATGAAAATTTACACTCAAACTCAATCACAACTCAGGAGGTAAGTGTGTTTAGTTTTTATAAGGATAAAAAATAATGATAACGTCCCAACAGATTTATCTGGATTATCAAGCAACAACGCCGTGTGATTCACGTGTGGTTGAAAAAATGTTGCCTTATTTCACACATGTTTTTGGCAACCCCCATTCACGCAACCATCCCCATGGTTGGTCAGCAGAAGAGGCGGTTGAGAAGGCTCGTGTTCAAGTGGCATCCATTATTGGGGCTGAAGCGAAAGAAATAATATTTACGAGTGGTGCAACGGAATCAAATAACTTGGCTCTAAAAGGGGTAGCTGGGTTTTATAAAGAAAAGAAAAATCACATTATTACGTGTGTGACAGAACATAAATGTGTATTGGATACATGCCGTCATTTGGAGCAAGAGGGGTTTCTCATCACCTACTTATCCGTTCAAAAAAATGGCTTGATTGATTTAAATGAACTTCAAAAAGCTATTAGGCCTGAGACGGTGCTTGTTTCAATTATGGCGGTCAATAATGAAATAGGGGTTATTCAACCTCTGACTGAGATTGGGAAAATGTGTCGTGACGCAGGTGTGTTTTTTCATACAGATGCAGCACAGGCTGTTGGAAAAATTCCTATTAATGTTGATGCGATGAATATTGATCTCTTAAGCATTTCTGGACATAAAATTTATGGTCCTAAAGGTATTGGGGCATTATATGTCCGTCGGAAACCACGCGTACGCCTACAAGCCCTCATTAATGGAGGGGGGCAAGAACGTGGAATGCGCTCTGGTACATTACCAACTCCTTTATGTGTTGGATTAGGAGAAGCTTGTGCACTTGCTCAAAAAGAGATGAGTGAGGAGAGCGTGCGCATAAAGGCATTGAGTGATCGACTTTATACAGGTATTACACGCCAATTAACAGATGTACATTTAAATGGTGCTGATGCTCCCCGCATTCCCGGAAACTTAAATTTAAGCTTTGCTTATGTGGAAGGTGAAGGCTTGATGATGGGGATTAAAGAGCTTTCTGTTTCATCTGGATCAGCGTGTACGTCCTCTTCTCTTGAACCCTCTTATGTTCTGCGTGCGTTAGGGGTTGAGGAAGAGTTAGCGCATACATCCATTCGTTTTGGATTGGGACGGTTTAGTACACGTGAGGATGTTGATAAAGCAATTGAGGAAGTTGTGAAGGCTGTTACAAAGTTGCGTGCCATGAGTCCATTATGGGAAATGGTTCAAGAAGGAATCGACTTGAAAAATATTAAATGGGCAGAGCATTAATTATTAAGGGAGAGAAAGATGGCTTACAGCAGTAAGGTTATTGATCACTATGAAAACCCTCGGAATGTTGGGGCTTTTGATAAAAATGATTTAACAGTGGGAACAGGTTTAGTAGGAGCACCAGCTTGTGGAGATGTTATGAAACTTCAAATCAAGGTTAATAAAGAAGGCATTATTGAAGATGCAAAATTTAAAACCTTTGGATGTGGTTCAGCGATCGCTTCAAGTTCACTCATCACTGAATGGGTTAAAGGTAAAACTTTAGAAGAAGCGCAAGCTATACGTAATACAGAGGTTGCTCAGCATTTGGCTTTGCCGCCTGTCAAAATTCATTGCTCCATTTTAGCAGAAGATGCCGTTAAGGCAGCCATTGCTGATTATCAAGCGAAAGCAGCTGGCTCTATCGACAAAGTAAAGTGAGGCGAGTATTGTGCAAAAAGTCCCAATAACATTGACAGATGCAGCATTTGAACGCGTAAAATTCCTTTTGGAGAAACGTGGAAAACCTTCCGCTGGAATTCGCATCAGCTTAAAAACGAAAGGCTGTTCAGGATTATCATATGCATTAGAATATGCTGATGACAAAAATCCCTTAGATGAGATAATGGAAATTGAAGGTATAACCATTATGATTGATCCAAAAGCAGTTCTTTTTATTTTGGGCACAGAAATGGATTATATCGAAGAAAAAATGCAGTCAGGGTTTATTTTTAAAAATCCTAATGAGAAGGGGCGCTGTGGTTGTGGTAAATCATTCCATGTCTGAAAATCCGAAAGATCCATTTCAAATTTTAGGGCTTGAACCAACATTTGATTTAGATATGACGGTTCTTGATGAAGCCTATTATGCGCGACAAGAATTAACACATCCTGATCGATTTGTGTATCACTCTGATCCAGAACGCCAAGCAGCATCCAGTCAAGCAGCGCTATTGAACCAGGCATATGAAACATTGAAGATGCCAACTTTGCGGGCCAAAGTGCTTTTAAAATTGCGCGGAATTGATGTTAAAGATGATGATACAACAGCAAAAGATCCTGTAGTTTTAGAAGAAATGTTGGATCTACAGGAAGCTCTTGCACAAGCAACGACTTCTCCGGATTTAAGTGAGATAAAAGACAAAATACAGGATCAATTACAAAGCGTTATGAATTCATTTTCTTCAGCAATAAATCTAAATCATGATCATGCGTTACCTCAATTGTTTTTGCGCTTATCTTATTTGTCAAAATTATCAGCAGATATCAAAACCCGACAACGTCAATCTTCGTTGAAGCGATTGTAAGAGGAAACACCAACCCATGCTCTTACAAATTACAGAACCTTCAACGAGTCTTGTTCAGGAAAAACTGTCCCAAGGTATCGCGATTGGTATAGATTTGGGAACAACAAATTCCGTTGTTGCTTTTTCTGAAAATCATAAACCAAGAGCTTTGGCGTTGGAAAAGGGTGTAAGTCTCTTGCCTTCAGTTGTAGCTTATCCTGAAGGATCAGAGCCTATTGTGGGAGAAGAGGCATATAATCTCATCGATGAAATTCCTGATCGTGTTGTGATGTCGTCAAAGCGACTGATGGGACGTTCAGGCCGAGAAGCTCAAGATATTTCCGGGCAAATTCTTTCAATAATTTCTGATCAACACTCTTTGGAGACAGCCGTTAAATTAAAAGTAGGTCATGAAAGCAAGACTCCTGTGGAAGTGGCTGCAGATATTTTACGTACTCTTAAGAACCAAGCAGAAATATCTTTGGGACACTCAGTTGAAAGAGCGGTCATTACAGTTCCGGCATACTTTGATGAGGCAGCTCGGCAAGCAACAAAAGATGCTGCCACTCTTGCGGGATTAAAAGTCTTGCGCCTTATTAATGAGCCAACTGCTGCTGTATTAGCCTATGGGCTTGATCAAGGAATTGAAGGAACCTATGCAGTTTATGATTTTGGCGGAGGAACATTTGACATTTCAATTTTACGTCTTCAAAGAGGGGTTTTCCAGGTTTTAGCAACAGGTGGAGACGTTGCTTTAGGAGGGGACGATATTGATCGATTAATTGTGGAGTATTACCATCACCTTTCTCCAGAAATTGAATTGACTCCCACCCTTTATAAACAAAGCTTAAAGATGGCTCGTTCCGCAAAGGAGTATCTGACGTTCCATGAGCAAGGAATGTGGAGCTTACCTGGAGGTAAATCATACCCCTTGGATCGTTTCACATTGGAGCAGCTATCAACTCCGCTGATAGAAAAAACAATCGATATTTGTCGGCAGGTCATCATTGATGCAGATATTACATTAAAAGATATAAAAGGTGTTGTTCTTGTGGGAGGTGCAACGCGCATGCCATTAGTGCAAGGGCGTGTTGCTGAGTTTTTTAACCAGAAGCTCCATACTAACCTAGATCCAGATAAAGTTGTTGCACTTGGAGCTTCTATACAAGCTGAAACGCTTACGCATGGACGAGGAGCGTTGTTGTTAGATGTTGCTCCTTTATCTCTTGGATTAGAAACTATGGGAGGGTTGGTTGAAAAAATAATTCCACGCAACACACCCATTCCAGCAACAGTTACTCAGGAATTTACAACATACCAAGATGGACAATCAGCTATGAAAATTCACATCCTTCAAGGAGAACGTGAACTAGCTGAACATTGTCGGTCCTTGGCTGAATTTACTCTTAAGGGCATACCACCCATGGGAGCAGGTACTGCTCGCATTGTTGTGACATTTATGGTCGATCCAGATGGGCTGCTCACGGTGACTGCTGAGGAAAAAACGACAAATACACGGCAGGAAGTTATCGTTAAGCCATCTTATGGCTTGACTGAAGAAGATTATCGCCGCATTTTAATTGAAAATGCAGAACAAGGCGAAAAGGATTTAAAGGAGCGCCTCCTTATCGAGGTAAAAATAAAGGCCCAACAGCTTCTTCATCAATTAGATAAAGCCATCAAGCTTGATGGCGATTTATTAACGATTGTGGAGAAAGAAAATTTACGCCACGCAATGGATGCGTTGGAGCATCGCTTGACAGAAGCAGATCAAAACGCCATTGTGGAGAAACATAAAATGTTGGAGTCTTTAAGCGTTCCATTTGCGACACGTCGCGTGCAACGTTTAGTGGGTGAAGTAGATCAAGTTATTAGACCAGATCAATAGAAAGGAGTGAAGTTAGAAACTATGCCAAAGATGACGTTTATTACTCCGTCAGGAAATCGTGTAGAAGTGGATGCTCCCGTTGGTTTGTCTGTTCTAGAAATTGCTCACCGTAACAAAATAGATTTGGAAGGAGCATGTGAGGGTTCTTTGGCATGCTCAACCTGCCATGTGATTGTTGAATCAGAGTGGTATGAGATGCTTTCTACAGCAACTGAAGATGAAGAAGATATGCTGGATTTGGCTTTTGGATTAACTCCAACTTCGCGTCTGGGGTGCCAGATTATCATTACCGAGGAATTGGATGGACTTGTGGTGCGCTTACCAGCTGCAACACGTAACATGATGCTCTAAAAAATTTAATATTCCTTCTGAACAATATCAATAAAAATAAGTTAAGGATGTGGTCTTGACATGAAATTGAAAATAATTTTCTTTCAATCTTTTTTATACATTTTTTTAATAACGGCAGCGATGGGTGCAGAGAGTGCTCGTACTCAGCCTTATATTCCTTTTCCAAATGAAGCAACCCTTTTTGTACCCCATCTTCTTCATGTGCAGCCAACACAATTTGAGGAGGACCGTTCATTCAGAGATGATATTGCGTCCAATATGAAAGGAGTCGAGTGGAAAAAATTAAAAGAACAGTATCAACGAAAGGTCAATACGATTGCTCAGGTATGTCGTTTTTCCTCTCATCCAGTTGTACCCGTAACTCTTATGAATTTGACATCAGGTCCTTTACCCGTTTTGAATAATTATCTTGCTCCCTGGAAAGTGGCAACCTATGGAGTATGCTATGAATGGTACAGGACAGAAGCAGAATTTCATTTATATGCCACAAATAATGCGTCCTATATTCAAGTAAGTTATGATACTTCCGTTCATGGTCAAGAATCTTATGTACTCAGGTCAAGTGCACGCTTACAGTTTTCTGAACAGGCACATAACATAATTATATTAAAAGAATATACACCTGAACATGCACAACAAGCAAAATACGGTGTTCTGAATAGATTTGACGCAGACAAAAGACGTCGGATGGTTTATGGCATTCCCGATAGAGGGGCCTTAAGTAATCATCGTCTCGAAGAAGAAATAGAATTGAAACGTTTTGCACTTGACCGTCCTGCCATATTTTTTTATGTAGCATGGCGCTTGCCCACTTATAACTGAAGGGAGCAAAAGAAATTGTGCTTCCCATTTCCGTTCTAAACAAAATTCAAACTCTTTTAGCACAAGGCGATGAAAAATCCTCTGTTGTTTTAGCCCGTCACCATTTGACCGAGCGTTATCGGTCTTTGCAGGGCACAAAAAAGTCTGGGGGGTTTAAATCATCTTCTGAGATACATGCCTATATTGCCACGCGTTTACCAGCAACATTTGCAGCAGTTATGGCCGTTTTGCCAAATATACCACTCCACCATATTTTCAGTGTTTTGGATTTAGGGGCTGGGCCAGGCACAGCGACTCTGGCAGCTGCTCTTCATTGGCCAGAATGTCAAAAATTTCATCTTGTTGAGAAAGATGATTTTATGAGAGAAATCTCTCAACACCTTCTTAAAGACATGCCGGAACTTCATTCTAAATCTGTGTCATTTCAGCTTGCTGATCTTTTAAAAGTTACAGTGGAAGAATCCTATGATCTTGTTTTTCTTTCCTATGTCTTAAATGAATTTTACTCAGCTGGTATATGGCAAGAAATCTTAAAAAAAGCTTGGGAAAAAACCTTACAAGGCTTGGTTGTAGTTATGCCGGGGACACCAAGTGATTATCAGCACTTAATGAAAGTACGTGACCGGCTCATTGAATGGGGGGCATTTATTGCAGCACCTTGTCCACATCACAAAGTATGTCCTTTACAAGGAGAAGATTGGTGTCATTTTTCAACACGCCTCATGCGCTCTTCTCTTCATCAGGAAATTAAGGAGGCTTCATTGCCTTACGAGGATGAGAAGTATAGTTACCTTGTCGCTATGCGCAACCCAACAGAAAGGCCTCTTGGTCGCGTGGTTCGTTTTCCCTTACAAAGGTCAGGACATATGGTCCTTGATTTGTGTACATCAGAAGGACTGAAGAGACAGACCGTTTCAAAACGTACAAAAGATAAATATAAAGCGGCAAAGAAGATTTCTTGGGGCGATTCCTGGGAAGATTTTGAAGCTTAAAAAATGAGGGAATTACTTAGTTTAAGTGGAGAATTCTTGTATTAGTAAGGATGGTGTGATAGCTTATAAAGTGGTGCTGCTGAGTTTGATGGAGTTGCATCCCCGGACCCTATCTAACTTCTCGGAGACTGTCCCTACCAAAGCCGTGGTTTTGGCATATGGTTTCCACCTGCATGTCAGGTCGCGAGAGGATCTTCACTTTGTCGGCTTAAGTGGCACCAAAATAATCTTCTAAAATTATAATCACAAAACTTCCCCTCTTAAAAAATATGTGATTGCTTCGTCGCATACGATCCTTGCAATGGGGAAAGAGTGTTACTTAAATACCCCTCACCCATGGCTCCGCCATGACCTCTCCCACAAGGGGAGAGGTACAATAAAAGAGATCGTCACTGCGGGTGAAACGAAGCAGTCTATGAATTAAGGATAAGAATACACTGATTGCTTCGTCGCTTACGCTCCTCGCAAGGACGATCGGGGCACCTTTTCTCTTCTTCTTTCTTCTTTTGCTTTCTGTATCCCCATTTGTGTCCGCACCGGAAGGCTCCAAACTCGACTTGTTAGTCGGTAGGAGAGAGCGCTTCCTTAAGGTTATTAAGGATGCCAGTTAACAGCTATCCTTGCGGATAGATAGGCGTGATCTTGCTATAAAACTTGGGCTCTCAAGGTGAGCTTCAAATTTGAAGCAATGCACGCAGAGCCGATGCGGACGCAAATGGGGATACATTTGTTGAAGGACTTGTGGATCATAAAGTCGACATTCATGATCCTTCATTCTTCAGGAGAAGCGAGTGATACAACAAAAAATTATAAAGACATTTTTATCTTCCTTATTAAAAAAACTGAGGACATTAAACAACCTCATTAGGTGAGCTCTTTGACCACCATCACGTCATCACGAGCGACCGTAGGGAGTGTGGTGATCCATGTATTTAATTAACCGAAGGTATCTATGAATACATGGATTGCTTCGTCGCATACGCTCCTGGCAATGACAAAAAGAGAGGGCCTCGCAACGAGGAGCCTGTTCTAATTGTCCAAATGTTTACCTAAGTGTTTTTAAAAACGCGCTAGCAGGAAGAGTATTAATAGATGCCCATTTCAAAAGTCAAATTTTTAAATTGCCCATAAGAAAATAAAATTAATACATGGATTGCCGCGCCCCCTAAGATCGCTCGCAATGACGAAGAGAGAGGTAGATGCAAAATGGCTATCGTAAAATAAAAAGGAAGAATGGAAGGGCAGTTAAGTCTCAATATATTCTTTATTATATCATATTTCCCCTCATTTAACCCACTTCGCTCTATGCTAAGTTGGTAAATGAGAGGAAATTTGTAAAAACCTTTTCGCTCAATTATTTCCAGAGGTTGCAGCTTTTATTAATGAAGGCACTGGTGCAGTGATTGTCGTTTCAACTGGACCAGATTTATCATTTCCACTTAAAATAAGCTTCGTTGGCAAATAATCATGCGTTGCTAGGAATGTATCAACCAAGCCAATCATTGAACCTTCATTTGCCCCCCCATTGACAGTGGTAAGCACTTGATCTTTTAAATATTTAATACTCATGGGAACCTCCTTGTTTAAAAGTTATGTAAAATAACATTATTTTACATTAGATAAAATATAATTAAAATTATATATTTCAACTGTGCACGCCTATGAAAATAAGGAAAATTTATATATATAACGAATAATAGCTTATAAAAATTATAGACTTAATATTTCATTTTTTGTGAAACCAGCTTCCATATATTTTTTTGCAATCGTTGGGCCGTAGGCTTCTTTTAAAATGTCATAAAACATCTTTCCATCTATTCTCAACCCAAGTTTAAAAGCAGCTTGGATTAAGGAGAGGTCATTCTTATAGGCCAATTTAACAACTTCTGCGGTTTTGTCATATCCAAGAAGGCAATTAAAAGCAGTGGCAATCATCAAGTTTCTTTTGAGATAATTTTGTAACTGTTTTTCATTGGGAGTAATGCCCTTCAGGCAGTGATCAGTAAAGCTTGTCAAAGCATCTGAGAGAAGACGAATGGAGCGTAAAACATTTGCGATGATGACAGGTTTGAAGACGTTTAATTCGAAGTGTCCTTGGCTTCCTGCAATTGTAACAGCCGTGTGATTTCCCATAACCTGGCAAGCAACCATGGTAAGCGCTTCCGCCTGCGTCGGATTAACTTTACCAGGCATGATTGAGGAACCCGGTTCGTTTTCCGGGAGGGAAATTTCTCCCAATCCACAGCGAGGACCTGACCCCATCCAGCGTATATCATTGGCAATTTTCATCGCACTGACTGCAAGGACATTTAGAGTACCTGAAAGTTCAACCATGGCGTCATGAGAAGCAAGAGCTTCAAATTTATTAGGGGCAGAGCGAAAAGGAAGACCCGTTACTTTAGCCACATTTTTTGCAAAAAGGGGAGCAAACTTTGGGGGACAATTAAGCCCGGTTCCAATGGCAGTGCCACCTTGTGCAAGAGGATAAAGGCGCTTTAAACAATCTTGAATACGATTGATACCCAAGGATATTTGAGTGGCATAACCCGAAAACTCTTGGCCAAGAGTAAAAGGAACGGCATCTTGCAAGTGGGTTCTTCCGATTTTGACAATCTTAGAAAAGGAACGTTCTTTTTTCTTAAGGTGGCTTTGAAGGTGCTTTAAAGCAGGAATCAGTTGGCTATGCAGTTCTTGGACTGCAGCAATATGCATAGCTGTAGGGAACGAATCATTGGAAGATTGACCGAAATTCACATGATCGTTTGGGTGAACAGGCTTTTTAGTGCCCAGAGGTTTTCCCAACAATTCATTGGCACGATTGGCGATAACTTCATTTGCATTCATGTTTGTTTGAGTTCCGGAACCTGTTTGCCAGATAACAAGAGGAAAATGGTCATCCCATTTACCATCAATAACTTCTTTAGCTGCCGTCATAATGGCTTTTGCTATGGCGGGAGAAAGCTTTTTTAAAAGTAAATTTGTTTGAGCTGCACAGTACTTCTGAATGGCCAAAGCTCGAATGAGAGGTAAGGGCATTTGCTCATTACCAATACGAAAATTTTGGCGAGATCGTTCAGTTTGAGCTCCCCAGTAGACTTCACGGGGAATTTTAATCTCCCCCATTGAATCTCTTTCTGAACGATATTCTTGTGTCATCTTCTTCATCCATAGTACTTTATATTACTCTGTATACTACTCTGTAATAAGTTTATCTGGGAGAGTGTTAATGAGTTCTAAATGGATGGATCTTGCCCTGGAGCAGGCTAAAAATGCAGCAGAACGGGGAGAAGTTCCCGTAGGTGCCGTTCTTGTCCACAATGATCAAGCGATTGCAATGGCGGGTAATCGTGTGGAAGAACTTGCTGATCCAACCGCCCATGCAGAAATTTTGGTCATCCGAGAGGCTACGCGCGTTTTAAAAATGCCAAGGCTTGTTGGGGGGATTTTATATGTAACCTTGGAACCATGCCCTATGTGTGCAACAGCTCTCTCTTTTGCCCGCATTAAGCGTATTTATTATGGAGCCTTTGATCCAAAGGGAGGGGGAATCGATCATGGTCCACGCATCTTTGAACACTCAACTTGTCATCACCGTCCGGAAGTTGTGGGTGGAATCTTGGAACAAGAATGCGCAGCTCTTTTAAGAAATTTTTTTATGGAAAAGCGGTAAGGTTTTAAATGATGGGATGGCGAGTATAATGGCGAACTACGGCTTCCAGGGAGCCTAATTGCTCATACAATTCAATTAACCGTGTGGAAAGTGTACGGCCCGTTTGAGCAATTTCCAACACAGGGTCAAGATAAATGGACTCATCATTTTTTTGTAATATTTTTCCTCTACGCTGAAGGCCACGACGGCTGATTTCAAGAATCTCCATCACAAATGATTGAATAGGATGCTTATCCATAAGACTCAAGAGTCCTTTTTGCGGAACTTGAAGATGTAATTTTTGCATGCTTTCAACTGACCAAGTGCGGATAAATTGCAAAGCTTCATCTTGCGCTGTTGCATCATAAATAAGACCCGTCCAAAAGGCCGGTAGAGCCATGAGCATTTTAGGAGGCCCACAATCCGCACCGCGCATTTCAAGAAAGCGTTTGAGACGGACTTCAGGAAATACAATGGTTGTATGATCAACCCAATCAGTAAGGGTAGGGTATTCACCAGGCAAGGCGGGTAATTGTCCTTTAAGAAAATGGTGAAAAGACTGTCCAGTTGCGTTTATATAGCTTCCATGACGATGGACAAAATACATGGGAACATCAAGTAAATAGTCTACATATCTTTCAAAACCCATTTCTTCGTCAAAGACAAAGGGTAAAAATCCACATCTGTCGGGATCAGTATCTTTCCAAATGTGAGCGCGATAACTTTGGTAGCCAGTCAATTTACCCTCTAGAAAAGGAGAGCAAGCGAAAAGCGCCGTCGCAATAGGCTGCAGAGCCATTCCAATGCGCATTTTTTCAATCATGTCCTTTTCACTTGCAAAATCAAGATTGACTTGCACTGTGCAAGTCCGTGTCATCATATCCAATCCGAGCTTCCCTTTTTTTGGCATGTAAGTACGCATCACTTGATAACGTCCTTTAGGGACCCAGGGCATAACTTCTTGGGGCCAGAGGGAGTCTGTGCCCATGAAGACTGACATTCCACCTATGTTTTTCACAAGCTTTTCTGTGAGTTCGAGATGTTCATCAAGTTCTTCTTTGGTTTCATGGAGAGTGGTCAGTGGAGCCCCAGATAATTCGAATTGGCCACCGGGTTCAAGAGTAATACTTTTTTGGTGATGAGGAATTTTCAGGGCAATAATTTTTCTCTGTTCTAAAACAGAATTCCATCCGTAATTTTTTAAATCCTCTAAGAGTGTGCCTATACCATTCTTTCCTTCATAAGGTAATCGCTCTAAAGTTTTTGCGTTTAATAAAAACTTTTCATGCTCTGTTCCAATGCGCCAATTATGGGGAGGTTTACATCCAGCTACCAAATGATCAATAAGATCTGATTTGCGTAAGACAGGAGTAGAGGTCATGATAGGAACTTCGACTTTTGGGAGATACCTTTTCCTAAGGATAAAAGAGCAGAGCGTAGTTTTTCATCATGTACCGTATTAACTTGCTCTTCTAAAAAATCTGACTGGGCTTTATCCAAAGGGGGAAGGGGAGGTTGTTGAAGCGGCGCACTCTTTTTTGATATAGGGCCCTGGAACACCTTAATTTTATTAATGGCTTGGTAACCAAAATATTGATTAATTCGGTTTAAAATTTGGGGCTCTTGATAAGCAATCTCTGTCGCCATGCTACTGGTAGCCTTTACCAGCAGATAACCATTGTTTCTTTGATTAAAAGGAAAAGTCACCTTTAAGGGGATGCACCATTGTGCAAATTGTGGTGTTACTATGTAGTCCCATTCGAGTAATATGCGAGCTTGGATAAATCCATTTTGTTGGCAAATAGGAGTGATCGTCTCCGAGATTAAAGAGCCAATTCGAAGGGTCTTTGCGGATCGTTTATGAAAGTGTTGCTTTGGTTTTGAGGTGCGCACGAAAACGAACATCCCTTACTTTATGAATACTTCTTTAGATGAGTCTATCCTTTAGAGAATTAAATGAGAAGTCAACCATTTCGTACAGATAAGGGTTTATCCAGCTAGCTTACGCGGCTTTCGTTTTTGCTCTTGGTGTTTGAGGAGTTTTTTCTCTTCAAATTGAGCGAGCCTTATTAAAATATAGATAGCTGGGAGTGTTAAAATGCCTGTGGACAGGAACAAAGCTGTCCATTCAATATGATCTGCCAGCCAACCGGCAAAAACAGAAATAATAACCCGACAAAATGAGCCGAAAGAATAGAGTAATGTAAAATGACTTGCCGTGTAAGGTTGGCGGCAAAAGTTAGAGATGTAAGCAATGAATATGGCAGAGACCATCCCAGAACAGAGACTCTCAACACCCACAGTTATGACGAGGACGCTTAAATGATACCCAACCAAAGATTGAATAACAAACATCAAACAGGAAATACATTGTAAGCCCACGCACATAATGGTTGATTGGAGAATACCCAATCGATGGATCATGAGGCCCCCTATTAGGCCTCCGACAACCATTAAGGTAATTCCAAATACCTTTGTAACATTGGCAAATTCAATTTTGCTAAATCCCAGATCACATAAGAAGGGTGCACACATCGCATTAAGGACGGTGTCGCCCATTTTAAAACAAAAAATGAAAAGGAGGAGGTACCCAAGTTCCCGCTTAGCCGGCAATTTTATCCAGGGCATTATGAAAAGCGTGTTGAGCCAGTGTCTGATCTTCTTTGTTTTATGTAAAGCGGGTTGAAGGAAAACAATGCGAGATTGGGGAGGCTCAGCAATAAGGCAAAAGACAATCATGCCTACGAGAATTCCTGCAGCCATAATTAGATATGCCGTACGCCAGGAGAGTGTATGTGCTAGATAAAGGGCGCCTGCGCCAGATGCGAGCATGCCAAAGCGAAAGCCAATAGCTTCTAAGGCTGCACCGGCTCCATGTGCATCCGCTTTTAATATTTCTATGCGGTAAACATCAATAATAATATCTTGCGTTGCAGCAAAAAAGGCGACGAAAAACGAGGAGAGCGCTGTAAGGGCAATCGTTTGGGAAGGATCACAGTGGGCAAGTAAGACAAGAGAAATAAACAATCCAGTCTGACTTATAAGTGCCCAACTTCTTCGTCGACCAAAATGGGATGTAATATAGGGTAGAGTAAAATGATCTATAAAGGGGGCCCAAAGAAATTTTAAACTATAGGGTAAACTTACGAGCATAAATAAACCAATAGTTGTCTTGCTGACACCTGACTCAGCCATCCAGAAACTTAAGGTGGAAAGAGTCAATAAAAAGGGTAAGCCACTAATTATTCCGAGAAGAAAGATAATAAGCAGCTGTGGTTGAGTATATATTCGAGCGTGTCGTAACCAAGTGCGCATAGTTATATTTATCACTCATCTTTGGGTACATTCAATGATTATAGCAATAGATTGCTCTTTATACATAATTGAAATAAGCACTTTATATAATAATGTCTAACGATTATCATTTTTGGGCTCAAATTGATTCTTAATAAATGGTTAAGAGTTTTCCACGACATCTGTGGATAACTTTGGGGAAAACATGTTAAGGGCTTCTCATATGCCATGAAATGGTTGACTTAACCACCGCATGCACAGAAAATAGGCTCTCTCCTAAGATATTGTTTTTTAAGGTATTTTTTAAAAATAGGCCAAAATCAAGGGGTTTGCAAACAGTTATCTTCAAAAACGAGAAAGGATTGGGTTAAGGTGTGAATAAAATCCTAAAATTATCTTAATTATTGATGATTTTTTTCCCGATTTCTAGATAGATACCTGCTATGAGAGAGTCTGGTTCGGCAATTGTAATAGGTTTCCCCTCATCACTATGGGTTCGAATTGAGATATCAAGAGGCACTTCTCCTAAGAAAGGTATCCTCAAGTTTTTAGCTTCTTGTTGCGCACCTCCATGATTAAAAATCTCTGAAACGTGTCCACAGTTGGGGCAGGTAAAATGACTCATATTTTCGATAATTCCCAAGATAGGAACGCCAACACGTTGAAACATATTGAGACCTTTGCGTGCATCAATAAGGGCGATATCTTGGGGTGTCGATACAATAATGGCGCCAGCAAGCTTGACTTGTTGGCATAAAGTTAAATGGGCATCCCCTGTTCCGGGAGGCATATCTATAATAAGGTAATCAAGCTCAGGCCATACGACATCCTTTAACATTTGTTGAAGAGCGCCATGAACCATGGGACCTCTCCAGATGATGGGGGTTTCTTCTTGGACCATGAAGCCAATGGACATGCAGTAAATACCATAACGAAGGATCGGAATAAGTTTTTTTTCTGCTGTCGCATCGGGTTTTTGGGTTATGGAAAAAAGGCGCGGGAGAGAGGGGCCGTACACATCTGCATCTAGGAGTCCTACTTTTTTACCTAAGAGAGAAAGGGCAATGGCCACGTTTACGGCAGTTGTTGATTTGCCGACGCCTCCTTTACCCGATGCAATTGCAATAATATTTTTTACGTTCATAAGAGATTCTGGTTCTTTTTTTACGGGCTGTGCATGAGGGGATGGCCGTTGCGTTGTCAAAATACTTTGAACACTTTTGACAGAAGGGAGTTTTTTTATGTGTCCTTCTGCTGTTTGACGCAATTGCTCAAGTTCTTCTGTTTGAGTTGGAAGTGATTCAAAAATTAGTGTAACTTTTCCCTCATCATTTTTTAAAGATGTTAGCCAATTTAAAAGAGGGTGTCCTTCACGTGTGACTATTTTATTTAGAAGATCGCGAATTTGATCGTTTAGAAAAATTATTGACATTGACGACGTTCTCCTGATTGTCGGTTTCTTTTCTTTGTTATATAGTGTGTTTAAGGTTTCTTAATCAACTGAAAGAACAAAATATGACGCTTGGCAAGGACGATGATGGTGATAAGGGAGACGAAGGCCCTTTCAAAGGCCCATGGGAGGAAGCTGATTCCGAGAGAGGCCGCAGAACTCAAGATGATACATCAAAACAATCACGCGGAAGAAAGAGCGATGTTCCCCCCTCCAATCCCTGGGCGCGACGGGATGGCTCATCTTCTTCCAATAATGGCAACAATATAGATGACTTTATTGATGTCATGCAGGAGCGCATTCGGAAAATAATTTCAGGTGGCGGTTCGAGCGGACGAAATTTTAATGGAGGCTCTCCGCGCGGAAGTTGGTCAACGGCTGTTTTTCTTACAATTGGCGCTGTCATTCTTTGGTTGGGAACAGGGCTTTATCGCGTGCAAGAAGGTGAAGTCGGCGTTGTTTTAAGGTTTGGAGAGATGGTGCGAACTTCTTTGCCAGGTTTGCAATATCACTTACCCGCTCCCTTTGAAACGGTCATTGTTCAAAAATTAGATGCCGTTAATACCATTGAGAGTGCATTGCAAAATGAGCGGAGTGGAGATTCGGGTGATGCGACTCTCATTCTGACTGGTGACGAGAATATGGTTCATACGAACTATACAATTTTATGGAAGATTAAGGACGTAAGTGAATATCTCTTTACCACACGCAACCCTGAAGCCACCATTCGTGTGGCAGCAGAAAGTGTGGTGAGAGAAGTCATAGGTCAAACAACAGCGCGACTTGCTCTAACAGAAGGACGAGGACAAATCGAGACACGTTCCCAAGAAATTCTTCAAAAGCTTCTTGATCAATATAAAATGGGAATACAAATCATTAGCATTCAACTTCAAAATGTGGCACCGCCCCATCAAGTAGTGGATGCATTTAATGACTTGCAAGCTTCCTTAGTAAATGCTGATCAATCGCGTAATGAAGCAGAAGCTTATCGAAATGAGGTTATTCCACGTGCTGAAGGTCAAGCGGCACGCATTGTCAACGAGGCAGAAGCCTACAGTCAACGTATTATTGCTGAGGCTGAAGGTGAAGCAGCTCGCTTTATACAAGTTTTGTCAGCTTATGAGCAAAATGCACATATTACAGTGAAGCGTTATTATCTAGAAACCATGCGGGAAGTGTTGATGAATACAACCAAAATTATCCTTGATGAAAAGACAGGCAAAGGGATGTTGCCTTATCTTCCCTTGAATGAATTGCGTGGTCATCAGCGGAACGCTGCAGCGGAGAAAGGAGCTTCAAAATGAGTAAATCTGTTCACTTCATTATAGGAGCCCTTATCTTAAGTGTCGTTGTGATCGGTGGGGGGATGATTTTTACCGTCGATCAAACTAAGCAAGCAATTGTTTTGCAGTTTGGTGAATTACGCAAGGTCCATACAACCCCAGGATTGAAGGTAAAGTTACCCTTTATTCAAGACATTTTATTTTATGAAAAACGCGTGCTTGATTTTGACTTTCCAGAGGTGCGTATCACGACAGGTGACCAAAAGAGATTGTTGGTTGATACTTATACGCGCTATCGAATTGTAGATCCCATCCGTTTCTTTAAAACTGTTAAACCAGCCAATGAACAAGGTGCAGCAATTCGGTTGGAAGCTTTTGTGACAAGTACTGTTCGGAATGTTTTAGGTAAAATTCCCCTTCGTAATTTGTTGTCTGAAGAGCGTCCAAAAATAATGAAAACAATTGAAAAGGAAGTTGATGCATTGGCACAGCCTTTGGGAATTTCCATTGTTGATGTCCGTATCATTCGCACAGAACTTCCCATGGAAAATAGAGATGCAGTTTTTAACCGTATGATCTCTGCTCTTAATCAAATTGCTAAAGGAAATCGTGCTAATGGAGAAAAAACGGGGCAAGAAATTCGATCGGCTGCTGACCGAGATAAAAGCATTATCCTAGCAACTGCCAATAAAAAAGCCCAAGACATTCGCGGACAGGGGGAAGCCAAATCTATTCAAATTTTGGGCGCTTCCTTAGGTAAAAATCCAGAATTTTATGGTTTTTATAGAACCATGCAAACGTATCGAGAAACATTGACGGAAGGCACAACACTTGTGCTGACAACGGATAATGATTTATTTCGGTTTTTCAATAATCCTGAACGGGAAATGAGAAAATAGAGTATTAACTAACTACAAAAGGACCTGAGGTTAACAAAATGAAGGATATGAACAAATTACAGCGCTATTTTATGGTTTTGTCTTTAACAATAAGCTTTTCAAGTATCAGTATTGGGCAGATAATTGCAGCCCCTCAGGATTCAGCTCAACCTGCTCCGTCTGCAAAAGAAGGTGTAATAGCAAAAGATAAGGCGCTCAAGGAAGAGATAAAAGCTGCAGAAGCGAAAGCTGCGGAGGTGAAAGCTGTAGAGACAAAGGCATCAGATACAAAAGCTGCCCCAAAAGAAGAAGCAAAAGTAACCGAAGTTAAAACAGCTTCGAAGGAAGATGTGAAGGCTGCTGAACCAACCAAGTTTGATATCAGTAAAGGCTTTTCTTCCGTTGCTGAGAAAGCAATTACCGCAGTTGTTAACGTTTCAACAACACAAATTATTGAAGGGGGCCGTGGTGGAAGAGATGGGATGCCACAGTTTCCTCCTGGGTCTCCATTCGAAGATTTTTTTAAAGAATTTTTCGATCAGATGGAACGCCCGCGCAAAGTTCAGTCCCTTGGTTCTGGATTTATCATTCAATCTGATGAAACTTCAGCGCTCATTGTAACAAACTATCACGTTATTGCTGATGCTAAAAAAGTTACTGTCTTTTTGAATGATAATACAGAATTGGATGCAACTGTTCATGCATTCGATGTGAGAACAGATCTCGCTCTTTTGAAGGTAAAGACGGACAGCCTACCTGTTGGTAAGGGCAAACTACCAATCTTAGAATGGGGAGATTCTCACACTGTAAAAGTTGGTGATTGGATTTTAGCCATTGGAAATCCTTTTGGCTTGGGAAGTACAGTTACAAGTGGAATTATTTCCAACCGTGCGCGCGATATCATGTTGAGAAGTGGTGGACGTAATCGTATCAATGATTATGTCGATGATTTTATGCAACACGATGCTGCCATTAATATGGGCAATTCGGGTGGACCGTTATTAAATCTCCAAGGAAAAGTTGTTGGTATTAACACTGCAATTTTTTCACCAAGTGGTGGACATATAGGAATTGGATTTGCTATCCCTTCCGCTGTCGCTCAGGATACTGTCACCCAACTGCTTAAATTTGGTCGTACAAAAAGGGGATGGTTGGGTGTTCGCATTCAAGCCGTCACGGATGATATTGCAGAGAGTCTAGGCCTTGGTAAGGCAAGAGGAGCAATTGTCGGAAGCGTAACCCCTGGTGGTCCAGCTGCCAAAGCAAAACCTGTTCCGATTGAACCTGAAGATATTATCTTAGAACTGGATGGCAAACCGGTTAATGAAAAGTCACGCCTTGCTAGAATCGTTGGTGAAACGCCTGTAAATAAGGAAGTTAAAATCAAGATCTTGCGTCAAGGCAAAGAGCAGACTGTAAGCGTGGTTTTAGGTGAGTTTGAAACTGCTCCAGAACATGCTGCAGTAGCTACTACAACTAAAAAGGCAACTGTTGGTAAAGAGGTAAAATCTCTCGGCATGAGTCTATCCGAGTTAACACCTGAATTGAAAGATCGATTCAATAAGATGCTTCCTAAAGATGCCAAAGGAATCATGGTCATGAAAGTTGAGCCTAATAGCCCAGCTGATGAAATTGGTATTAAGGGAATTGAAAGAGGAGGCGACCGCCCTGGTGATATCATTGAAAAGGTAAACCAAAAAGAGTTGAGTAAACCTGAAGAATTTGTTAAGGCCGTAGAAGAAGCCAAGAAAGAAAATCGCAGGAATATACTCTTATTAGTAACCAGGAATGGTGAACCTCGCTTTGTACCATTGAAATTGGAAAGTGACGATATAAAGGAGCCAGCCAAACCCTAAACAATAAAAAACGAGGAACGATTGTTTTCTTTGTTTGATTAAATTTAATAAAGCCTCTCAACCTCAGCTGTATCATTTGTTGAGGTTGATGTTGGCTTGGGATAATTTTATGATCCGCATCCTTTTCTTTTTTATAATCTTCTTTAAGGCAACAGAAAGCATTGCTTCCAGCGCCCTCACATTGCCCGAACCCCCTATTTTAGAGTCTTCTCCAAAATCGAAAGAAATAAGAAAGACGATTAAATTATTGGAGAACTCTCAAGAACGCGACAAACTTCTCAAGACGTTAAAAGTTTTAGCCTCTGCCCAGGAAGAAGAAGAGAAGAAGAAGTCAGATTCTCTTGTTTCCTATATTACGCCTGTTACCCAGTTTATCGTGAATAGTGTGTTAGGTTTCTTTGCGAGTTTTAAAAAGATTCCGCAGATTACAGAGGGTCTTGTTGAATCAATGAAAGTAGAGAAAAACAGAGAGGACCTATGGTCTTCCCTCATGTATTTTCCCCTTCTAGTAATTATCGGAGCGCTCTTAGAAGGGGGGTTAACACTCTTTTTTAGGAGGCGATTAGAGAGGAGAAAACAAAACATAAGTAAGGGGGATTTTGCTGAAAAGAAAAGAACCTACGCTTATATGACGCTTTTCTATCCCTTTTTATATAGCTTGTTATTTCTTCCTTTTTTTGTAACCAGTTTACCTGTTAGAAATTGGCTCATCGGATTTTGGTTTCTGTTATTTGCCATCAGGGTCCTTCTTTTGCAAAGAAAGCTTTCCTCTCTCTTTATGCTATCAGATGACCAACCCGCACAGGAAGTGACCCCCAAAGGGTGGCCATTCCTGAAAGTATTAGGGGGTGTTGCGATTTGGATATTTTTATTTTCCGGTCTCAATGTTCTTCTCAACACAAAAAGCTATGGGGAAGAATTTGTTCTAAACCTTATTTTGTTAATGTCTTTTCCTCTCCTCATATTATATTTTCGTGAATGGCGTCATAAGGAGATGCCTAAGTATTTGGAGGATTCCACCTCTCTTTCCACAGTGCCTCCCACCATTGGATTCCTCGTTAATATTTTTATTCGCTATCTTCCTTGGTTATTTTTACTCGTAAGCATTCCCCTCGTCATAGATAAGGTTTTGCTTGAGGGCGGCTTCTGGGAAACTTTTGGTGTAGAGAGTTTTGGAAGCATTGTAGCTTTAATGATCTTTTTATCTGGACGCCGACGCATTGATGCTTTTGCAACGTACAAGATGCCAAAAATGCCCACAGCAAAAATTCAAGCCTTTACATCCTATATATCTCCTATGCGTCAACCCATTGCACGGATCGTGCAATCTGTTTGGTATGTTTCCTTTTTTGCTTTCATTATGGCAATTTGGAATAATTTTGTTTCCGATCTTTTTATAAACATTGTTTCCCACCCAATGACGAAAACAAGCATGACCATCATGGTTATATGGGGTGCCATTTATGTATTAAAGTTGGGGTTAGATTTCTTTGTTCAGTTACATGTTACTCCGCAGACAGTGCGAGGGAAAAGAAAAGAGCCAACAGCTTTTGCCAAAACTTTTGGACCAATGCTTCATAGTGTTGCGAAATGGATTATGGGTTTAGTGGGTATCTTTTTAACACTCGAGTCTTTAGGTTTTGACTTAAAAATTTTAGTGTATCTCATGAGTGCGATTGCTTTTGCAGTCAGCTTAGGTGCTCAAAGTCTTGTGAAAGACATTATCAATGGATTTTTTGCACTTATCGATGGAAGTTTTGCCGTAGGCGATGTTGTAACTGTTGGAACGCATACAGGTTCAGTCGAATCTTTATCCTTAAGAGCTCTTACACTTCGTCATAAAGATGGATCTTTGCAAACCATTCCTTTTTCTGAAGTAGGCAATATTATCAATCGCTCGCGGGATTACACACTTGTTCCCATTGATATTGCCACCTCTTACAAAACAAGCATTGGGAGTGTTTACGAGGCTCTTACAAAGACAATTGATGAAATGGCTCAAGATCCGATTTATGGCAAAATGATTTTAGAGCCCCTGAGCTTCTCTGGTATAGATCGGTTTGTGGAAAATGCTGTGCATGTGAGTGCGAGCATTAAAATTAAGCCTGACCCCTATAATTATTTTGGACGCGAACTCAACCGTCGTTTCAAAATTCATATGGATCTGTTGGGAATTGCTCCTCCGATTGCTTTCCAAGAAGTTTGGACAAACAATCAAACTTCATGATTGCTTTTTGCAAAGGCGATTTATTTCTTCAGTTTTATTTGGCAAGCTACATAAGGCAGCGGCTACTGAGTCTATTTGCCTATGAAGCTCTATCATGCCGTCTTTGCTAAACACTGTATTATAATCAAGACCCTTCTTTTGAATATAGTTAGCTTTCCCAATAGTCGTAAGAGGTTTGATATCTTCAATTTTACGGATAAGAATATCTCTATCATTTTTAAGAGAATCAGGGCTTTCATTAAAGCTTTTAAGGGTCGCTCTTTCACCCTCAAGTTCAGCAATATTCTTATTTATCGTGAACAACTGATCTTTTAATTGCTTTTCTGTGCCAGAAGAGGGGCGTTTGCTGTCCGCAGGGGCAATTTTACGTGTGATTTCTAATTTTTGTTCATTGAGAGAGGTTATGAATGCATTGATTTCGCTTATGCGTTCATCCTTTTTAAGGAGGACATCAATATAAGAAATACTATCTTGAAGAAGTTTGATTTGAAGTGTTCGAACATAATCTTCAGCAACACTTATGGCATGAATGATTTTTTCACGAAGAATTTTAAGCTTTTCCCATCTTTCGCCTTTTTTATCTGTTAAGTATAAAGCATCAGTTGTATCCCCCACTTTACGAATAAGTGTTGTTGGGGTAGACATAATGAATCCAACAGCTTTGCCTACTTTAGATTGCTCCTCAGAGGGCTGTTCAGTTTGATCAGGCGGTAAAAGTGCTTGTTCTTGTTTAACCAAATCTTCATAAGTGCGCAAGGCAGCGACTGTTTGATTAATGAGAATTTCATTGGTTGTCAGAAAAGCTTGAGATCTTTCTTTATAACGCCCTACAGCCAGTATTATGCGGCTGGCGGCTATTCCCATAACTTCTATAGTTACAAGGGTTGCCTTTAAGCCAATAGCCACTGCTTTAGCTTCGGGTTCATTAATTTTCATAACAATTTGTGGGATAATACCCGCAACTTTAGTCGCAGCTTTTACAGAAGTTTCAATTTTTGGAGCAATTTTCTGTAACATTTGACCTTGTTGGCGGGCTTTTTCTCTTTCTTCAAACCCAGCATTTTTTCTTGCTTCTGTGATCTTTGCTTGCCCCACAACAGTGTCTTTCGCTTTGAGAGCACCCCCAGGTATTGTTAGAGGAGAAGATGCAACTGGAGGCGGTGGTGCTGGACGTGTAGGCCGTGCAGGGGGTGTTGGTCTTTGAGGCAGCGTTTTTTCTGTTGAGCCAGGTGCCGCTGTAACAGGCGCTCTCTTATTCAAAATTTTGTCTCTCTGTTGCTGAATCTCCGTTTGTGGGGGAAGTTGAGCGTCTATAGCGAACATTTCTGTTGGAAGTGCGGTAAGAATAAAGTATCCAAAGTAAGTGTGTATGTTCATAAGAAATCCTAGCCATATCGCCATTTGAGTTATCCAAAGCACCTGCGATAATTATGACTTGAAAGTCCTAAAATTTATTTAATTTAAAGGATTAGAGCTTAAATTCCCCTGTTTAAAATTTACGAATTAAGCAATGTTTAATGAGATCAGACAAGAGATCTTTTAGGGGATGAGAAGGAAGGGGTTGAAGGGCTTCATAAGCCTTATCTCCAAAAGATTGCGCTAACTTATATGCCTTTGTAAAACTATGATGTTTTTGAAGTATTTCTAAGACAATCGAGAAATCATTGGGTTTTTGATTCATCTCGATAAAATTTCTCTTTAGAATTTCCTTTTCAGCAGCCGAACAGGAAGGATAAGCAAGAAGAACGGGAAGGGTGATTTTACCTTCTCTAAAATCATCGCCAACATCTTTCCCTAATTGAGCTGGATCAGCGCAGTAATCAAGAATATCATCAACGATTTGAAAAGCCATCCCTAGATTTTGGCCATAGTTTCCTAGAGGAGCTGCGTGAGTCTGCTGGTTAGCCATAAGGGTACCAACTTGACATGCAGCAGCAAAGAGAGTTGCGGTTTTTGCTTCAATAATACGTAACAAATATTCTATAGGGGCTTCTAAATTATGGCAGAGGGAAAGTTGAAGAACCTCGCCTTCAGAAATGCTAGCTGAAGCATTGGCTAAGATTCTTAAAACATCAAAATTGTTTGTTTCAATCATTAATTGAAAGGATTTTGCAAACAAGAAGTCTCCAACTAAAACGCTTGCTTGATTACCCCAGACTGCATTAGCTGTGGGGAGAGTGCGGCGCAGCTTAGATTCATCCACAACATCGTCATGAAGAAGGGTTGCCGTATGTATAAACTCAACGGCAGCAGCAAGTCCCGTGGTCGTGTCTGCGGTCTCTTTAAAGAGACGATGACATGCAAGCGTAAGAAGAGGTCTCAAGCGTTTGCCGCCTGCAAAAATAAGGTGTCGCCCTAATGTTGGGATCAAAAAGACGGGACTTTCCAAATTTTGCGCAATAACTTTATCAACAGCCTCCAATTCCCTTGATAAATAGGATTTAAGAGCTGTCAAAGGATCTATGTCGTTTATTTTCGGGGCCGTTATAGACATTGATCTAAAAAATCCATCTATGTTAATCTTTCCTTCAATCTATCTTGTAAAGAAGATACGATATAGAAAAATGACATGGAAAGCACGTATTTTATTTGAATCAAAAAATTTGAGGGCCTATTACAGATTGTGCACCAAGCGATTACACAAGATTATTTATTAGGAAAGCGCGTTCAACTTTGTCAACCAGAGCAAGGCTATCGTGTTGCCATCGATCCTGTCTTTCTTGCTGCTTCCATTCATCCTGAGTCTGGAGCAACCATTTTAGATATAGGAGCAGGCGTGGGTGCGGCCTCCCTTTGCTTGGCATTACGAGAGCCTGATTGCCGTATTACAGGGCTTGAAATGCAACGTGACCTGGTAAGATTGGCTGCTGATAATATTGTCTTAAATGGGTTGCGAGACCGTGTTGAAATACTTGCAGGAGATCTTTTGCGCCCCCCTCCACGTCTTGCAGCAGGGACTTTTTCACATGTGATAGCCAATCCGCCCTATTTGGAAGCTGCGGGGCATACACCCTCAAACAAAGTAAGTAAGGCTCAGGCAAATGGGGAAGGGGAAGCTACAATTGAGCATTGGGTGCGTTTTGCGCACCTCATGGTACGCCCCAAAGGAACAGTGACATTTATTTATCGCGTTGATCGCTTAGAAGTGCTCTTAAGCTCTTTTGTAGGGAGAATGGGTGATATTGTTGTTTACCCCCTTTGGCCTGGAAAAGATAAGCCAGCTAAGCGTGTATTGGTGAGGGGAAATAAAAATACCAATGGTCCATTGCGGCTTGCGCAAGGAATGGTTTTGCACGACGCACAAGGCCATTATACACCTGAAGCGGACGCTATTTTACGCCATGGGGCCAGATTGATAATGTAAAGAAGAAAAATGTTTGAAAAGTTTTCACATTGGTTTGAAGGACAATTTACAGGCAAAGGTTTAAATACTAAACCTGCGTGCCAAAGGCCTTGTGAGGTTGGAGGGTGCCCAGATGCAGGAATTTATAAGGCCCCTAAATCTCGTTACCATATTGAAGCGGGTGTGAATGAGTGGCACTGGTTCTGTCTTATCCATGTGCGGGATTATAATGCTCGGTGGAACTATTATGCCAACATGTCTGAGGCGGAAATAGAACGGGAGCGCCGCGCCGATACTACTTGGCAGCGTCCCTCGTGGCCCATGGGAACACAGTCACCTTCGCAATGGGCAAGTCAACAAACCACGACAGTAAAATTTCAGGATCCTTTCAATCTTTTCGCTGATTCTTATGGGCCTTCGCCCGCTTTTTCTAAGGGACTTTTCCCCCCTGGGTCACCTGAAGAAAAAGCCCTTTCTCTTTTTGAAGTGTCCATTCCGTTTACACCTGAAGTCATCCAAAGACGGTACAGAGAGCTGGTCAAAAAACATCATCCCGACGCCAATAAGGGGAGTCGGGAAGATGATGAAACAATTAAGCACATTAATGAAGCTTATAATGTTTTGAAACGTGTTGTTTCTTTATTGCAAGGGCTTTAATGTAGGGGACTTAAAAAAAGCAGCCAACCCGAATCGGATTGACTGCTGTATGAATCAGATAAGAAATGAGATCTATTGTGTTACTAGATCATCATTTTCTGCCAAGCTCTCGGCTTTATTTTTAAATGTGCTTTTATCATATGTGCATTTCGTAAGGTCAAGAGATGGTCCTTCCCAGGCAAGACCATTTTTTACAAATAAGTTTCCTAGGTGGCGCCAGCAGCCCTTAGCATCATAATCATATGTAAATTCGCCTTTTTTAGGTCTTTGCGCATACGGTCTTGAAATCAAGATTATTGCTTCAATGAGACGTTTTTCTCTTCCTTCAGAAAGCTCATCAAGATTTTTTCCGATTACATTTTTAACGGAGAAGATGTGAAGGGCCAATTTTTTATCAGAAATTTCTTTATCATGAATCATTTCGAGTATAATTGTGTAATGATCATGTGCTTTAACTGCGCTTTGCAGTAGGTCAACTCTTGCCTCAGTTTCATTTTTTTCTCTTTCTAATAAAGCGTTCTTTGCTGTAAGAGTAGCGATCTTTTCTCTATTATTAGCCATAACTTCTAAAATGCTTGCACGTAATCTTTCGATTGATTCATCGGGCTTGCTGGTTTCTGAACCTGAAGATTGTGGAGGAGGTAAGGAGGCTTCTCTATCCGCATTCTCCTGCACAAGGCGCTCAATCTCAGCGACATTTTTTTCATATTCACTAACGAGTGTTTTTAGGGCAGCTCTCTCTCTCGCTAACTCTTCAAGTCGTGCTTTATCTAGAGCAGAGTTAGCATCCTTTAATTTTGCCTCTGAAAGTAAAGCGGACTGTCTAGTTTTCATTAATTTTGTGAGTGCTTGTTCAGCTTGTAGTGCGTTTTGGGATTCTTTAAGTTGGGCGCGAGTTTCTTCTTCACGTTTTTGTGATTCAGCGAGAGCCCGCTGAACAGCGCCAACGTGTCTTAAAGATTCTTCAAGTGTACCGAGACGATCTATGAGCGCATTGTGATCACTCGTAACAGCTCTAAAAGCAACTTCTAAAGCTTGTGGAGTCAGAGTTGGGGTTCCAAAAAATCCAGTACCAAGTAAACCCCCAACTTTGTGAACATTTTGAGGATCCTGCATTCTATCTGCTAAAGCACGATCAGCATCAATACGTTGTGGGAGCTGACGAGAAGCTGGTACAGAAGAAGATGAAATGAGGTCGTCTCTATTGTGTTGATGGCCTGCTGCTATAAGGGAGGGAGCAGGTGTCGTAACGACCGCTGCCAAAGCAGGGGGCGTGTCTTTCTCTCCTTGAGAGCTATCTTTTTGATCTGCTGCCATGGCTGCTGGAATAGCAAAAAGAGCGAGCGCAATTAAGTACTTTTTCATGGAGCCTCCTGAGCATATTATTTGGGAACATGCCAATCATACGGAGGTGAAATTTCTTGTCAAGTGGACAAATAGTGATATTTGGTTTTTGTGTTTTAGATAGAAATAATGGGAATCAGACTTAATGGCGAAATACTTAGAAAAAAGCCTTCTCATATTATGAAAAATCATAAAAATAAGAAGGTTTGAAATAAGAGAAAACTCATTAAAATTTTAATGAGTTAAAATTAACTATTATCTTTTTCCAGCTTGCATACAGAAATTCATGCATTGTTGCTTCTTTTGCTGATGCCTTGGTTTATTAGGATTAGGGTATTTTATTTGACAACATTGAGAACAAGACATGTTACAGTGAGGGTTTGCACACCTGTTTGGGGATTGGCAAGCAGGCGGAAGGTTTTGTTTCCAGGCGTTGGAAGCAACGCTTGTGGAAAATACGACGGCTACAAGTGCCATAAACTTTAAGGTTGGTTTTACATAAGCGTGCATGGTTTTCTCCTAACATCTTATTTAAACTCATATGCATTTAGCTTAACGCTTAATGAGTAAAGATATGGTTAAGGAGCCTTGAGAAGGGAATGATCTTTTGGAGCAATAGGGCTTCATTATTTCAAGAGTAACTGAATATGAGCAGCGGATCCTGGAAAATAATCATCATTTCTGTATAAAATACTAAATCGGCTATCCCCAGGAAGTTGCAATTTTCGCCTTGATAATCCATCTAAACTAGCAACAGGTGTATTTTGAATTTTAACTTCGATGGTTGCTACTTTTTTACCGCTCTCCTCGTGGAGTTTCCAGATATCTCTGATAATAGGTTCTCTCAAGTCGCTTTTCGTACGCAATATTTCAAGGGTCGTATGAGTTATGTTACTACCACTTGCGTCTATCTTCGCCAAGCTTCGTAGTGTGCCATTTGTAAGGAGTTTGGCAAGAAAACCATCGGCATCATATGTGGTTGCATGCTCAGAAGAACAAGATAAATTAATTTCTCGAACAGTACTTAAATCTGCTTGACTTAAGAAATCTGCCAGAGTGGATGTTGATAATTTGAAGTTAGATAAGTCTAAATAATTACAGTTGTAAAGTTCTTCAGCAAAATTATCATGAGATTTTAGCTCTTCAATATGCTCTGGTCTCATTTTTACTGTTTGAGGAGTGAAATATCGAATGGCAGGATCACGTAACCTTGGTGATTCTGGAGCAGCTACAAGTATGGGTGTTCCTTGCGAGTCTGAGGTGCTTGTATGAACACCCAAGGGGACTGCGCGAACATATGCTCCAGTGGCTCCTCTAGAATCCTCATAGGGTATAAATTCTTCATTTCCAAGACGGTATACCCCTAATGTTCCTGCGGGTGCTTGCCTATAATAACCCCCTCCTAGGTTTCTTCCAAAATCATAGGGTCTTTCTTCTAGCTGTGCAGCAGTTATAGGGATACTGGACAATAATGTTGAAGTTATAAACAAGAGGTAGCTTTTTTTATTTATTTTCATGAACTTGCTCCCTTATTACATTTTGCTAAACTAATACAAAAGAGATTAAATTTTAACTCCGCAGATATTTTCATTTGATCTATTTTACCTTTTAACATCTCATCTTGCAAATAATTTACTACTCTTCTTTGTAACCAGGGCAAAGCTTGTTCTTTTTCAACCTTAGTTGATAAGTAACTCATTGTTCCTCGGCAAGGCGGACACATATCTAAGTACGATAAGAATTCAACATCCATTTGAGTAATAGTAATAGTAATAGGATGCTCTCTTGCGGGAGGTGGAGTTGTTTCGGCTGGTATTGTTTGATATTTGTCCAACCATTTTAAAAACGCTTGTTCACTATCCGTAAAATAATAGCTAAAAGCCGACTGGAAACAGCCATCTTGGCCATAACCATCAAAAGGGTTCCTACCAAATAAATTATAGCATAACTTCTCGAGATCTAAAAATTTAGCAACATGAAACTGAAATGCTGCAAATTCTCCAGATATGGGGGGTGCAGCTGTAAAAGGAGGCGTTGAGCGGTTACCTCTTCTGAGATTTACATCAAAAATCCGTTCAACAACAGTCATGTAGTGTTCTGTCATCCAGGGGTTTAAATTATAGAGAGTAGGCAATGAGTAGGGAAATTGATTTTGAAAAGATGGTACACAAAAGATCATGCCTGTTGGAGAAGTATATTCCCGTAAATCTTTGACAATCTGGGATTCTACCCTCTCTTTAATGGCTTTCTTTATGGTAGCTTCGAGTTCCTGAAACTCCTTCGTTCTTCTCATTTCTTCAACAACTTTATCTGCTTCTGTTGTAATTTTTTCACGAGCAGCGAGAGCCGGTTTTAAGCCTTTGGATGCATTTTTTCCATCAATAATGTCATTTCTGAGAAAACCAACCAATTTATAATCAAGTTTAAAGGATCCAGAACATAAAAAATCTTCTGTATTAATTGGTTCAATACCACCCTTTTTAACGAGTTGATAGTTATTCTCACCACTCACAAATAAGCCAAGAGTGAGGGTCTCTTGTTTGCCTTTATCGGTATGGATTTTTAACCGAACAACCATAGCATTCGGATTTCCTAAATGGGTTTTTCTATAGTCTCCTAGACCTTTGAGTAGGGTAAAAGCAGGGAATATTAATGCTGGTGCCGATGGTGAAACGGCAGGGCTTCTAATGTTACGAATGGCTTCTACATCATAAGAAAAGAACATTCCGATCCCAAACTCGTCAAGGCATCTTTCATCATTTGCGAACCCCACGTCATTTAGTCGAACTTGAGTAGAGGGATCCCACCTTTGGATGAGCTCTCTTTTCTGAGGAATGATTCTAATGACCATGGGATGTGATCGTTCTTTTTCATCACTTGCATCAATTGCAAGAGAAAAAAAGAACGCAAAGAAGAGAACAAGTGAAAATTTAGTATTTTTTATCATGCTTGAAACTCCATAGGAAAAACTAGAAAGAAGTTGGCAATGAAGTCCAACTTAATTATTTATTTTGGTTAAATGAAATAAATGAGAAAACAACTATACCTTTATACTGAAAATATGTCAAAACAATGCCCATCTCTTTGTGAATTCTTACTTGAATGATCAAGGTACTGATATAATTTAAGGTATAATAGGAGAAAGGAATAATTCTCTATAGTACGTAATACCTGCATTAACTTATTAATATTTTTTAAAAATTTTATTAATATTCTATTGAAATTCAAGCAAATAGTCCTATTTTTAATGCATGTATTCACTTGAAGAAGTGAAGGAACTTAATTATGGAGGCTATAATGGTAATATTAATAACTGATCAAGCAATGGAAGCCCTTTCTGGCGGGGTAAAAATGGATTTTTTAGGTAACGGAAATGCTGTGATATACGAATCTAAAAAAGGCGTCCTAACCCAAGATTTAAACGGAACAACAGATTCTATACATGCTCTAACCTGGAAAGGTGATTCTGATGGTAACTTTGATTTGAATACAAGTGCCAAACCGTCACCAAATGCTACATAATTGTTGAAGACATATGAACCCCGAGCAATTCGGGGTTCATTCAGAGGAAAAGAATTTAATTAAGGAATATGTCAAGGATCATTATCTAACGATCCTCATTACCAGCCTCATCCATCGGCTCACTGTGGGAAATTGGCTGTTGTTCTAATGAATCCAAGTCTGCACTTGGGTTAAGCTCGAGCTGGCGATGCCAATAACTAACCTTGTCCTTGTTAATTGCTGAGAAAATCTCTGAAAATTCACTCCCTAAGTTCATGAGAATCTCTGCGACTTCTAATTGCTTTTTCATATGAGATACAGCTTTGCTAGATTTAGCAGGCTCCCTCTCCGCAAATTCTACCGGTGGCATTTCATATTCGAAAATTCTCTCCATACGCATTTGTTTAAATCTATCATAAAGATCCGAGCTTAAGCCCATATCCCTGGCTAAGGCAGAAAATGGTGACTCAGTTCCAAAGAGGGCTTTGCCATTGTTCATAGCTATTTTTAAAGCTTCTCCAAGAAGTCTAAAGTGGCCTTGAGTTTTTTCTAACTCGCCAACAAAATTCCCATAAGATTCCTCACTTTTTATACCATTATATATAGATTTAGGAAGATCAGTAGCTATCCAATAATGATCGTCGATTCTTTTTTCAATCTGACGTTTAAATTTTCTAATTTCTTGTAGAGAAGATTCTTCCTTCTTAGGGGGTGGACAAATTAGATAACAGTGCAAATGAGTACCTTCTGCAAATATCAACAAATCATTTTCATGTTTCAATCTCTCTCTTTTAGAGGAAGCATCAACTTTTTCTATCAACTCATCAAAAAAACCGTAATCGCTATTCATTAGAAAATATAGACAAGTATTTTGTAATTCTGACAGTTGTTGTATCCAGAGATTGTACTTCTTGATCTCAGGCACTGGGCTATAAGCAGATTTAAGATGTTCTTTGCTATGAGCACTTGGATAAGACTCGGCTCTATCTGATATTAAGTCCTGAACATATCCACGAAGTGTGGTGAAACTTTGGGCAAGACCTTTGATTCTGTTCTGGTTTTCTTCTGAAAATTCTTTCAGCTCATTTACAGGTTTAAAGGGTGGTAATCCAGAAAAAACTCTCAAACCTTCACCCCTTGGGAATAACGTAGGCGCGGTCTGATCCTCACCCTTTTCATCAGAGGCATTAGATAATGAAGTAAATCCAAAAGTAATAAGTGCAGATAATAATATAATCTTTCTAAACATAAGAAATTCCTCCATTCAAATAACATTCTCTCTCTAATTATTGGAATTCATAAATAAGTCAACTTAAAATTTTTTCAGTTTTAAGCACCTATGACTCTGGGTAATTGACCTTAGATTTTAGGAAGACAGATTTAATGAGTTCCAGGATTATTGAAGCTCGAAAAGATCTCGAGTTAAATTTTTCTTTATCAATTTTTGATGAAATTCGATATTTGGTTTTAAGTAGATAGAAGGCTGGAGAAAGAGTCCTTATTTTTTTCATCCTCTTTTTTAATTACCGAGGAACCAGAAGAATCTGTTGAAGCAGGAACTGATAAGGTTTTTGCGGGGTTGGCTGCTGTTGGACTCACAGCAAGAGGAGGCAAGAAACTTGAGGAGGATGATTCTGCTGAAGCTCCTTTTGAAAGAGTTTCACCTGTTGGGGGCGGCATGTAAGTTTGTGTAAAAATGATTTGCTTCGGATTTGATATAGAACTAAATGTAGGGCTGGAGAAGCGATCCTTTGCGACTTTTCGAATGTTACTACAGGATGTTAATAAATGAGCTGACGGTTGCATTTTAACCTCTCCATTAAAGGCAATAATCCAGCTTTTAAATCGCATTAAAAATCCATCGTGTCTTTCCCATTCTCGTGCAAGTGTTGGGGCGCAATCCTCACAAATATCGTATAATGAATGAAGATGAAACACGAAATCAGTCACTCTTTCTGTAGGTTTTAGAGATCTTAACGCATGGACAAAATCAAACCTCCAATCTTCAATAGGAGGCTTACCTTGTGCTTGATAAGGTAAAATATCTTTTAATTCATCTAGATATTTAATGTCAGCTTCAAAATCATGCATATTTTTATAAGAAGCTCTATGCAATAATTCCACTAACCGTCTTGAAGCAGAAGTGATTTTGTCTCCGAAACCTAATGGATCGGAGACATCCAGCCTTAATGGATTCGTAAATTGTAGTTCATTAAATGCAGCAAGAGACTTCTTCAATTTAATCAAAGCCTCTTGGGCATCTTTTTTTGCTTCATCAGGATTTTTCTTCTTCTCTTGACCAAGTAATTCTTGAAAAGATGCAATTTTGTCTGTCATTTCAACGCGTAATGGTAGGGTCATAAGAGTGCTGTGATAACTTCTCAGTGTTGCATGCATAATGCTGGGTCGGAAGATATATCTTTAATGATTAATCCCAATCTTAAGAATATGGCATTCTTACCATCTTCTTTTTTTGGTGCTTTATCTAAACCCAAATAGCCTCTGATAGGTTTATATTTTTCCTTCTCTTTCTCTTTCTCCTTCTCCTTCTCCTTCTCCTTGTCTTTTTCCTTTTCCTTTTCTGGTTCAGAATACAAGATACCCTGCATTTCTCAATGAGTGACTTCAAATGCTGGATCACTAAAGGGAATTGGACTATGAGGTGATCGGACAACAAAATTTCTTGCCCACAACCAACCTTCATAATCTTTGAAATTCTCAGCGCAAATTATGGGTGTAACCCAAGAAAAAACGCATACAAAGACACTGAAAAGAAAAGATTTATTTTTTATGCATATTGTCGTATTAAAATTAGCTAATATTTAAATTCAATCTTACTGCTGTTAAGATTGAAAATATAACTCATGGTAAGCAATTTCTTCGGCAGGAACTGATTGCTTATAGTAATCAAGACACCTCTCTGGTATATAGATAATTTTTTGGCAAAAACGCTCTACGGCTTTTTCAATGTCTTCTCCATTCGAAAGTTGGCTAGGAGGCTTTGTAGAAATTGTGTCTTTCAATGCCTCTCGAATTGCTTCCCGGCCTTCTAAACTCCCTGCGTCTGTATTAATTAAAATTAGATATTCAAATGAAGGAGAAAGGAGCAGAGGCACAAATATAGAGCCAGCCTGAGCACTAAGAGGATTATAAGACAAATCAAGAGTTTTTAATGAAGGAATATGTTGTTGAATAAGGTCGACAATAATAGCAGCTCCTTTATCTTGGATTTTATTATCTCGTAAAATAATCCGCGAAACTGGGGATAAGTCTTCAGAGCTTCTCTCTTTCACCCATTGCTGAATTGTCATGGAACCATTTCTTGTGGGACAATCATGTTCTACGAGAGGGTGTCCTGCATGAAACATTTTATTATAACGTATATCAATGTCTGCAGCCAAAATGCTTTGCATAAAAGGAAAGATAGACAAGAAGAATAGAATATTTTTTTTATTGTAAGTCATAGGATTCTCCTATTTAAAGTAACATATTTTATCATAAGCTATGAAAGAAGTCAAAGAAGCTCACAAAAAATATAAACTCAATTTTTGTTGTGCAAGTCTGTTTGCTTTTAGAAATGAATGAAAAGAGAGTGATAAGGCGGATTTAGATGGCTCCCCGGGACGGACTCGAACCGCCGACCCAGTGGTTAACAGCCACTTGCTCTACCGACTGAGCTACCGGGGAACACCTTCATTTCGTAACATACCCTACTCATATTGACAAAGGTTTTTTTGAAAAAAAGAGGAGAAATGGGCGATTATTTATATAAAATTTAAGAGCATCAAACGATGCTCTTTTTCATGGTCCTCTGCAAACCATTAGGAAAAACGCATGGAATACTTACGCAGCTTCAATATGCTTGCTTTTTAGAAGCGCTTGGAGCTCACCACTTTGGTACATCTCCTTAACAATATCGCACCCTCCAACAAACTCTCCCTTAATATAAAGTTGAGGGATTGTTGGCCAGTTACTAAATTTTTTAATGGCTTCACGTACATTAGGATCAGCTAAAACATTCACAATTTTAAATGTTACTTCAAGATGCTGCAGGATGCTGACGACATGGGCAGAAAAACCACATTGAGGTGCCTCAACAGTACCCTTCATATATAAAATAATTGGGTTTTCAGCAATATCCTTTTCAATTTGATTAAGAGTCGCGGGATCAGTCATAATTAATTTTCACTTTCTATTGATAATTACACGGTAGATGGAGGGACAGACGTTCGCACAGAAAGAGCATGGAGTTGCCCTCCAACACGACCGCCCAAAGCCTCATAAACCAACTGATGTTGTTGTACACGGCTTTTAGAGGCAAATAAGGTAGAGGTTACATGAACGGCATAGTGATCTCCATCGCCTGCTAAATCAGTGATTTCTATAACCGCATCAGGAAGTGCGGCCTGTATAAGGTTCTGTATTTCAGAAGCTGCTATGGCCATGCGGTTTATTTCTTTTCTTAAAAGTACCTTTGAGAGGTGTGCTTACTTGAGCAGCATCTTGAGCGGGTGTGTGAGGCATCTTTCCTGAGGGATCGATGGTGAAGACGCCAAGCCGATGGGCAACTTCCTGATAAATGCTTTGAGCTTTTTCAGGAGTATTTCTTATTCCTTGAATATCAATGCGTTGTCCAGTGGTTAAATCTAAAAGCTTGAATGTTTCGGGACTTAACTCATCTGTGATCATAATTTGTGAGTCCATATAATCCGAAGCGTAGTGACGTCCATATTCAAGAGTAAAACTAATCAAGCGCATATTTAAAGCTAAAAATTGGCCAGTTAGAAAATCATTGACGCGTTGGCAAGCCACGAGAATCTCATCAATTTCCTCAAAACGGCACCAGCCAAGGGCTGTTAAGTGTTCCATGGCGACAACTGCATTATTGCGCAAGGAGAATTCTGGAACTGGTTTGGGTAATATCATCCCTTCTTCAAGTCCAAGTCGCTGTGCAAAAGCATCAGATGCACTATTATGAACTGTAACAACAAAGGGTAAGCTTGTGGTAGCACGCACCAGTTGTTCTCGCATATTAAGCGTGCGGATAAAATGAGTTTCAATTCCTTGGTCGTTGAGGCGGGACATTAACAACTCAGAAATGCGATTGTTGAGAATGCCCTTGCCATTACATGTTAAGGGTTCCACATTTAAGAGTGCATCATCCTTAAAATAGAGGACATGAGTTCCGGGCTCTGGGCCGTCATAAATAATCTTGCTTGTCCCCTCAGAAAGCTGGTGTCGCCGAGGCTGGACATGCTCGCCAAATAAGCATGTGCTGGTATGAGTATTCATTATAGCGCCTTTGGGTTAAAGATTGCTCTATCTATAACAGATCACTTACACAAAAACAATGAAAGGTTAGTATTTATTTAGGAGAAATATTTTTGAGGCATAATACATTAAATGAGGACAAATTGGAAGAAAAAAATTATTAATAAAAAGGAGAAGTGACAAAAGGAAGCGAATACCTATGCAAACTTATTCCATGATCTAAGTTTAATTGCCTTTAATAGCATTATCTGCGATTTCCAAAGAATCAAAATTAGCATCTATATAGAAGTCAGTAATGTCCTTGTCATTTGCCCCCTTATACTTAGCCTTAATGACCAGTGGATCTGAACGACAAGTATTTGTATAATCAATAAATTTTTGTATAACATACCCGTCATTAGTTCTGTAATAAAAACCATACCGCACCATGCCTTTATCATGGAGACATTGTGCTGTCTTACAATCCTTAACTTCAGAGAATTCTAAACCTTTTGTAAAAAGTGATTGGGCACATTGGTTCATATGATTTACTGTGCCTGCAACAAATAATGGCGAACATGAACTTAGAGATAAAGAAAACATTATTATAAGTTGGGAAATAGCCGCTTTTTTAAGAAGGTAAACCATTTTATAAAAAATTATGTCCTCTTAATGAATTTTTTTAATGCCTATCAAGCCTAAGAAGTTAGGTCAAGCTGTTTGCGAAGCTTCTGTATACGCCCATTCAATCCATGGGAAAAGGGCTTCTAGATTTGAGGTTTCTACAGTGGGGCCTGCCCAAATGCGCAAAGAGGGGAGAGAATGTTTATGATTGCGGATATCATAGGCAACCCCTTCTTTTGCCAGTTGCGTTTCAATAGAGTGAATGAGAGCGCGATGGGGAGCCTCGGGAAGAGGTTGACCTGTTGAAGTATCTAAAAATTCTAAACAGATAGAAGTTGGTGAAAGGGACTGCGGTTCTTTGGCGAGATAAGCAATCCATGGCGTTTGTTTAACCCAGCTGTCAATGGAGCGGCTGTTATTTTGACACCTCTGGATTAAAGCTGACAAACCACCAATGCTTTTTGCCCACTGAAGGGCACCCAGGCAATCTTCAACACTGAGCATGGAAGGGGTATTAATCATGCCCCCTTGAAAGATTTCTTCCAACACAGCTGAGTCTTTTGTAAGCCGAAAAAGGCGTGGAATAGGCCAGGGAGGCGTATAAGTTGCTAAGCGATCAATGGCCCGGGGACCTAATATCAGCATCCCATGGGCTCCCTCGCCGCCCAATCCTTTTTGCCAAGAGAATGAAACTACATCCAGTTTTTGCCAATCTAGAGGGACACAAAAAGCAGCAGAAGTCGCATCACAAATGGAGAGTCCTTCACGTTTATCGGAAATCCAATCTAAATTTGGGACACAAACGCCTGTGGTTGTTCCATTCCATGTAAAAACAACGTCTCTGTCTGGGGTATGAAGAGACAAATCTGGTAAATGTCCATAAGGAGCATTATAAACGCGTGTATCTGAAATTTTCAGTTGGTTGGTGATATCAGCAGACCAAAGGGAGCCAAATAAATCCCAGCTGAAGACATCTACACCTCGAGCTCCAAGAAAAGACCATAAGGCACTTTCTGTTGCGCCCGTGGCAGAGCCAGGCATAATCCCAACCCGGTAATCATCAGGAACTTTTAAAATTTCTTTTGTGAGAGCTATTACTTCCTTCAGTTTTTCTTGCCCAGCTATAGATCTATGTCCGCGTCCAACAAGAGCGTTACTTAACTTCTGTAAATTCCATCCAGGATGCTTACATGTTGGCCCAGAATTGAAGTAAGGAAGGGTGGGCTTATTTTTTGGCTTGTTCATAGGCAATGAGTTTTTCTTTAATGTCAGACCCCCAGTGATACTCACCGATTCTCCCACTTTTTAATACTATACGATGGCATGGAATCGCAATTGAAATTGGATTATCTCCTACAGCTGATGCAACGGCGCGCACAGCTTTAGGACTCCCTATACGCAATGCCAATTCTTCATAGGAGATTGTTTGCCCGTATGGAATTTTTGTAAGTTCTTTCCAAACAGCCTGCTGTAAATCTGTTCCTTCAAGAGCTTCAAAGATTTCATCGTTAAAAACGTAAGTTCCCTCAAGAGCACTCTTTATCATTTTCGAGATAAATTCATCATTTCGTAAGAGGGTAATAGTCAGCATATTTTCTTCGAAATCTTCAATAACTTCTTGCAATATGGCTTCAATATCTTCTGGCTTTTTAATTTCCTCTTCTCGAATAAAACCCGCAAGTAATAACTGGCCAAGGCCACCAATTCCATAGGCTAAACCAACAGGAGTAGGACATACTCCATAATAAATTTCTGATGTTAATAATCTCAAAGGAAAAGTAATTTGCTCGCCTTCTTCTTCCATTTCTGAAAGTATATTTCGAAACATAATGCGTGCTTCATCAGGGTCCATATTCTCTATTGCATCAATAAGTATTTTAAAATCTGAATCTTCAGAAGGGTGCTTTGAGGTCATTATTTGCTTTCCTTATCATTATTATGCTGCTGCACTCTTGTCAGCACTCTCAATTGTTTCAACAATATGTTGGACGAGGCGTTTCAAAGTTTCTTCATTGTCTCCTTGAGCCATAATTCGAATGAGAGGTTCTGTCCCTGATCTACGAATTAACAGCCTCCCACGATCAGTACTTAAGCAGTGCTCAGCTTCCTGTATCGCATTTTGGATATGTTTATCATGTAGTAGAGAAAAGCTCGATGTGCGAATACTTGTTAAAATTTGAGGGACGGGTTCAAAAATTTTCCCAATCTGACTAGTTTTTAGTTGCTTTTGTACCAACACATTTAAGGTTTGTAATGCTGCAATAATACCATCTCCTGTTGTGGTGTAATCGCGTAAAATAATATGGCCTGATTGTTCTCCACCTACATTACACCCATGAGTTCGCATTGCTTCTAGAACATAGCGATCACCTATTGCGGTACGGATAAGTTTTAAGTTCTTTGTCTCCAAATAACGTTCCAGCCCCAAATTGGACATATGGGTTGCAACGACACCCCCTCCATGAAGATCACCATCGTCTGACCAGGAGGTAGCAATAAGAGCTAAGAGTTGGTCACCATCAATAATGGAGCCTTTTTCGTCAACAACAATGAGCCGGTCTGCATCACCATCTAAAGCAATTCCCAAATCAGCTTTATGCGTTAAAACAGTTTCTTGTAAGGCCGTTAAAGACGTAGCGCCACAGGAAGCATTAATATTACTGCCGTCTGGTGAAACACCTATGGGGATAATATCTGCCCCAAGTTCCCACAAAATTTTTGGCGCAACCTTATAAGCCGCACCATGAGCACAATCGATTGCAATTTTTAGTCCATCAAGACGCATTCCTCTTGGAAATGTTGCTTTCGCAAACTCTATATATCGTCCAGTTGCATCGTCAAGCCGATGTGCCTTTCCGAGCATCGTTGAATGTGCAAGGGGTAAAGTTTTGGTACATTCTGATGATTTGTCATGTTGGAGGATAAGAGCTTCAATCTCTTGTTCTTCATGATCAGAAAGTTTAAATCCATCTGGACCAAAAAATTTAATTCCATTGTCCATATAGGGATTATGGGAAGCCGAAATCATAACTCCCAAATCTGCGCGTAAAGAGCGCGTTAACATTGCAACAGCTGGAGTTGGGAGAGGACCAAGTAAAATAACATCCATTCCCATAGATACAAATCCTGCTGTCAGTGCAGACTCAACCATGTACCCTGATTGTCGTGTGTCTTTCCCTATGACAACGCTATGGCGATGATCTCCACGAGTGAATTTTAAAGCAGTTGCCATGGCAAGTTTCATGATTAAGTCGGGTGTCATAGGCCAAATATTGGCCTGACCACGCACACCATCGGTTCCAAAAAATTGTCGGTTTTGACTCATTTAGTGCTCTCAATTACATCAATTAATGGTTTAATTCTGCTTATTTTCAACCTGTTGGAATATAGACACACTAAGCTGGTTCCGTAGCAGGAATTCTTGAGCCTGGTTTTTTCTTACGTACATTACCTGAAATGGAGTCTTGCTCAGGAGTTGCTCCTTTTTCGAGGAGAGATCTAATTTCATCTCCACTTAGGGTTTCAAATTCAAGCAATGTTTTAGCCAAAAGATGAAGCTTTGGAAGTTTTTTCTTTAAAAGAGTTGTGGCTTCATTATAACAATCATCCAAAATTTTACGAACCTCCTCATCAACTAATTGAGCCGTAGCTTCAGAGAGAGGCCTATTTTGTGCAACAGAATGGCCTAAGAAGACTTCTTGCTGGCGTTCACCATACATTTGAAATCCTAAACGATCACTCAGTCCATATTCAGTTACCATAGCGCGCGCAATTTTTGTAGCCATTCTAATATCTTGTGCAGCACCTGTTGTGACTTTATCGTAGCCAAAAATCAATTCTTCAGCAATCCGTCCTCCCATGCTCACTTTAATATGCGAAAGGAGTTGACTACGAGATTCAGATATTCGATCGCCTTCAGGTAAACGCATCACCATTCCTAAAGCTTGACCACGGGGAATAATGGTCGCTTTGTGAATGGGGTCTGTATTAGGAATATAAAAGGCAATAATGGCATGTCCACTCTCGTGGTAAGCAGTCATACGTTTCTCTTCTTCAGTCATGACCATTGAACGGCGTTCGGCTCCCATAAGTACTTTATCTTTTGCTTGCTCAAACTCATGCATGCTCACAGCCAGCTTACCACGACGAGCAGCAAGAAGAGCTGCTTCGTTAACGAGGTTGGCTAAATCGGCTCCAGAAAAACCAGGAGTTCCACGCGCAATGATCTTAATATCTACATCAGGAGAAAGGGGAACTTTGCGTATATGCACCTGTAAAATTTTCTCACGACCGGCAATATCAGGATTGGGAACAACGATCTGACGATCGAAACGACCAGGTCGTAAGAGAGCAGGATCTAAGACGTCAGGACGGTTGGTAGCAGCCACTAAAATGACACCCTCATTTTCTTCAAACCCGTCCATTTCAACAAGAAGTTGGTTGAGAGTTTGTTCACGCTCATCGTTTCCGCCTCCAAGGCCAGCCCCGCGATGACGTCCCACAGCATCAATTTCATCAATGAATATAATGCAAGGGGCATTTTTCTTAGCTTGTTCAAACATATCACGAACACGGCTTGCACCAACGCCGACAAACATTTCAACGAAATCTGACCCAGAAATGCTGAAGAAAGGAACATTCGCTTCCCCTGCAATCGCGCGCGCTAAGAGTGTCTTACCTGTACCCGGAGGACCCACAAGTAAAACTCCTTTTGGAATTTTGCCCCCTAACCTCTGAAATTTTTGAGGGTCTCGTAAGAAATCAACGATTTCTTCAAGGTCTTGCTTTGCTTCATCAATGCCAGCAACGTCTTCAAAAGTAACTTTTGTTTCTGTTTCTGATCGTAAACGTGCGCGCGACTTTCCAAATCCTAATGCTTTGTTGCCGCCAGATTGGATTTGACGTAAGGAAAAAATTGAAAATGCGACCAATAAAATGATGGGTAACCAGGATAAAAAGATGTGGAATAAAGAGGGAATTTCTTCTTCAGGAGGTCCTGCTTTTACATGGACACCTTTGTCAATGAGTTTTGGAACAAGTGTAGGATCCTGAGGTGCATAAGTTGTAAATGCATGTTCGTCTTTGGTTTTCCCAGAAATATTATTTCCCCGAATCATCACTTCTCTTACTCTTCCATCTGAAACGTTGGAGAGGAATTCAGAAAAAGCTATTGGGGGCGCTGGCGCACGGGTTGATGATCCTGGCAATATTTGGAAAATTCCAAAAAGAGCTATTGCGATGAGAACCCAAAAAAACAAATTTCTATTGACGTTGTTCACTCAAAACTTCCCTTGCCCAGATAAAATTCAGGCACACATTAATATATATTATCTATACCATTTATATAACATATGCATTCCTCAGGATGGAACTATAAAGTCATATATAGAGAAAAATTTATGGCATATTGACTTGACGGTGGGGGAAACACATATTAGTTTTGTTCATGAACATCACATCTTTTAAAATGCAAATTATAAGAAGATGTATTAAAACAATTCATGGAATTGAACAGAAAGATACTGAGAACAAAGCGGATGAATGGGGAGTGGTGGATCTATGATCAGGTTTAAATTTCATTCGCCCACCTAGCTTCGAGCAGGATGTATAAAACGATGGTAGAACAAAAAGATCATTCAAAATGGATTGCCAGGGCTAGGGAATCTTTTCAGGATTCCATAGCGGTGAAGCAAAAAGTCATAGAAAATCATGTGAACTCTCTTATTCACATCAGTGAAATGATTGCACATTCTATTTCCGAGGGTGGTAAGCTCTTTTTATGCGGAAACGGGGGGTCAGCCGCGGATGCGCAGCATTTGGCTGCAGAACTTCTCGTGCGCTTACGTCCCCATGTTAATCGCCAATCCTTGCCGGCTCTCTGCCTTGCAACAGATATGTCTACCGTTACAGCCTGCGGAAATGACTATAGCTTTGAAGATTTATTTGCGCGCCCATTGGCTGGCCTTGGAAAAAGGGGGGATGTTCTCTTAGGCATTACCACCTCAGGCAAATCTCCTAATGTCATTAAAGCTTTTCTCCAAGCCAAAGAAATGAATATTAAAACAATTGGTTTTTTGGGAAGTGATGGGGGACCTGCTTTGAAGCATTGTGATGCTTCTTTTGTTGTTCCTTCTCATGTAACGGCACGGGTACAAGAAGCTCATATTACAGCTGGGCATGTGGTCATGGAGTTTATTGAAGATATGCTTACAGAATCCAACTATCTTACACCTATTTAACAAAATAGACTTTAAAACCAGTTAATGAGGATTAAATGATTCGATTATCCAGAGCATGTTTGAGTGCAGAAGAAATTGCAGCAGCGACACGCGTAATTCAAGATGGTTATTTAGGAATGGGACAAGAAGTCATGCAATTTGAAAAAGAATTGCAAGAATATATTTCTCCTGAGAGAGAAGTTGTTTGCGTCAATACAGGCACATCGGCGCTCCAACTTGCTGTTCAGGCCTGTGGTATAGGTCAAGGTGATGAAGTCATTGTCCCGAGTCTTACTTACGTTGCGTCCTTCCAAGCAATTTCTGCAACAGGGGCAAAACCTATTGCGTGCGATATTGATCTCGAAACAGGATGTCTCGATGTCGAGGATGCAAAAACCTATATAAATTCAAAAACAAAAGCCATCATGCCTGTTCATTATGCAAGTGGTTATGGAAATTTAGAAGCAGTTTATAATTTGGCACGTACGCATGGCTTGAGAGTCATTGAAGATGCTGCACATTCGTTTGGAGGACACTACAAAGGAAAGCCTGTCGGTGCCGAAGGGGATATCATTTGTTTTAGTTTTGATGGAATTAAGAATATTACCTGTGGGGAAGGCGGAGCCATAGTTACAAGCGATAGAAATGTTGCAAGAAAGCTCCAGGACCTCAGGCTTCTTGGTGTTGAAAAAGATACGGAAAAACGTTTCTCAGGTCAAAGATCATGGGATTTTGAGGTAAAAGAACAGGGCTGGCGTTACCATATGAGCAACATTAATGCTGCTTTAGGCCGGGCTCAGCTTAAAAAAGTTAAAGAATTTGCCAAAATTCGCCAATCTTTGTCAAAGCTTTATCGGGAGGAGTTGAAGGGAACCCCTATTAAATTTTTAAAACATGACGAAACAGCAACTGTTCCGCATATTTTTTCAGTACTCATACCAGAAGGTCAAAGAGATTCTCTTCAAGAAGTCTTATTTAAGGAAGGCATTGAGACGGGGATACATTATAAACCAAATCATTTACTCGAAAAATTTCAAAACGAAAAGTGCCCAAAAGCAGAGCAATTTTGGAAACAAACACTTTCTTTGCCGTTGCATTGCAACTTGAGCGAAGAGGATGTTGTGAAAATTACGCAAGTCATAATAAACTTCTTTGGAGAAAGAAAACTCACTATATCGGCGGCTTAGAACGATATATGTTGGATTTCTATCTTGTATTTTTTGCTTTATTACCTATCTATTATTTGACACTTATTTATTAATAATGGAAAATTATATGTTCAAAAAATTTATTATATCCTTTTTATCAGTTTTTTCTTTGGCAGGAGTGCAGGCCATGGAGAAAGAAGATATTGAAACTTTACCATCCAAGAGTTCTGCATCAAGTCACCAATCCTCAATATCTCAGGAAAGACATTCCTTTGGAAAAATATTTGATATCTTAGATTCAATTTTTGCAAAATACCTTGATGAACAAGACTTTTTTAAGCAACAAGAAGAGAATTTAGAAAGGGGAACTATGGATGCTTTTTTTGAGAATTCGAGCATGCCCTTTGCACGAAATTGGTTAAAAACAAACATTGAGATTGTAGAACATAATTTTAATAACTTCAAAGATCTTGAAAAAGATTGTAAATATGTCTTATCAAACCCTGATAGAATAAATGCTTTATTTGAAATTAGCCTTGAAAGACATTTTGAATATCTTTTCAACAGAATGAAATCATGGTTGGCATATGTTAAAGTACGTGACAGATCACCTAACTATGTGGGACTTGCTCCCGTCTCAACTTTACCAGAAGTTAGAGTAACACAATCTCGCGTGGATCAATGGGCGAGTCAATCTATTATTGATATTTTTAATGCAAATATACTCATTTTAAAAATACTTTATGTTAATCTTTCTTTACCTCTCAGTGAAAGTGCAAAAGAAATGCTGAGTTGTTCTCCTGAGCTTACCTCTTATTTGAATGGGGAGATTGATACTTTTCTTGTCCCAGACTCAAGAGAATGCGCAGAAAGTGCTGCGAAATATCGTAATAAATATTATATCCCCTTTGCTATGTATAATCGTCGAGGCGGGTATAACAATGATGAACTAGAATTTATCCATAGGAGAGATTATGCCGCAAAAATGCAGCAGTTAAAGGCCGACCCATCTATTCATCACGTAATGAAGACCTCCACAAATGAAATAAAAAGTTTGAGCCCTGGGATTAATAGAATTTTATCTGATCAAAATAAAAATGAAAAAAGAGAAGAAAGGCGCCAAGCAAAAAAAGAAGGGAAAAAAGCAAGAGTACAAGCCATGCAGCAGGCAAGGCAACAAGCAGAGGAAAGAAATCGTCAATTTTTGGCAGCTCAGAATGAAGCCAGAGAGGCAAGACGTCAGCAACCGGAGACACCACAAATAAAAAGCCAAAGAGTACTCCCCCCTAATGCATCAGAATCACCAGCTGTATATTTTGATTCATCTCATCCCTCGATGCCGGAAAAATACGTCATTCCGGAACTTCGTGAAAAAATAAAGACAAAAGGAGAGGCAGATCCTGCGCGTACTGAATCTGTTGCACCCACACCTTCACTCTCTGCGGAAGCACTCATTCCTATAAAAGAACGTCGTCTTCTTCACAAACAAAAATATTCTTTGTTGGAGGACTTCTGGTCACTTCCTGCAGGGTTCGCGTATGATAATTTTGTTACTCTCTTTACGTTTTTAGGAGGACGCGTCTTTGAAAACGGGGCAGGATCAAGCCATGTTCGCCTAGAATTCACGCTCCCTGATGGTACAATTAGTGTTGGCGGTACATGGCGGCCCCATCCTTATCCCATTTTTGGGTTCCATGGGCTTAAAGCTTTAAGAAAATATTTTGAAGGTTGTGGGTTAACATTCGAAAGATTTGGTCTTTCCAATGAAATGTTTCCCAAAGAGCAGATTGAAGAGCCGAAAGGGAGACCTGAGTGGTGAACTTTAGCTCCCAACTCTTTCACTAGAAAGAGACGAGAGTATTCCTAGCTTGCTCATGGAAAATGGCGCGCCCGAGAAGAGTCGAACTCCTAACCTTTAGATCCGTAGTCTAACGCTCTATCCAATTGAGCTACGGGCGCATAACGATCTAAAACCTAGCGGATATGAAGGTTACTTGCAAGTGTAAATTAAGGTGTTTTATAGGAATTTGAGAGAATGGAGCAGTTAAGGAAAAGCCCTCCTTCACTAGGAAAAGAGGGCTAAGAAGTTATTTAAGAAAGGAAGCGAATTGTTTAAAATATTCCTATCTTATCAAAGCTGACTTCTCCTGTACGACCCATAAAGCAGAAATCTCCAGTTGTCCCATGTTTCTCAATTTCTTTCGCATCAACACCAATCATGACTTGCATTTCATGGGGACGTAATACTTGTGTCGCTCCTGCTAAGAAGGCCGTTGAGCTTTCTGATAAAGAGCCACCACGTACTTTTAAAACCTTACCTTTTAAGGTACGACTATCCCCAACAAGCCTTATGGTTGCTGCGTCGCCTGGTTTAACTTTATTGAAATAACGTTCATGGATTGAAGTGTCCACGAAAACATTGGAACAATCTACCAATTCTAAAATTGGGCGTGTTGTGTCTACGTGGTTTCCTTTAGAACCAAACACACGCCAAACAACACTCAAGAATGGAGATTTAATTGTTGCTTTGGACATTTTCTCATAGCGAGCTTCTTCTAAGTCTACAGATCGTTTTAAAGAAGCTTCTCTGATTGTAAATTCGCGAATTTTAGTATCCAAATCATGTTGGCGCATGCGCACTTCGTGAATGCGCTGTTCCTGATAAGGAACTTCGGTGCGTCCATCAACATTGATAAAGATTCCGGATTCCAAAGCTGAAAGTTGTGCTTGGAGGCGTTCAATATCAAGTTTGCTTTGCTCACCACTCTTTGTGGCACGCTCGGCATTAAAATAAGCAGAGTCGGCTTGATTTTCAGCTACAACGCCCTTTTTATATAATTTTGACTTTCTTAAGAAGGCAGCCTTACTTTCTGATATCGTATCGCTATCTTTTTTCAAATTCTCTTTGGCGCGTTCAATATCAATTTTGAGGCGTTCTTTAAGAGAATCAGTATAGCTTTTGTAGCTTTTAATTAAGTCCACCTTTACAGCTTCTAATTTATTTTTTTCTTCGCGCATTGCACTGATTTTTTCTTGAATACCTTGCATTTCGGTAATCATGTCATCAAGTCCTTTGCGATCAAAGCGAGGATTTTCAACTACGCCAATAAGATCACCGCTCTTCATTTCCGTTCCCATAACAGGGGGGGAGTCCTTCAAGACACCATCGATGGGAGAGGTAACGGAAATGACAGGGGCACTCACAATGGCCGTGATGCTGTATGTATAAAAGAGGTGGGGCAAATATATAAAGCTTATGATAAGCACAAGCGTTGCAGCAAAACCTATTCTCGCAACTTGACCTAAAGAAACTCTCATGGTTTGATCCTCGCACACGTCTGTATATAAAACTTCTATAATACAGAATAGGTAACAATAGTTGATATTTAGTTAAAAAGATGAAAAAAATTTATAAAAATAATAAACAACATAGATCTATTAATGACTTATAATTTTTTTTTTACTTTTTATTAATACTTCTCAACTTTGAATAATAATTAAATTCTTTTAAGAGGAAGTGAAACGCTTTAAGGAGTTGCTGCAAAAAGTTTGTTATGGATGAAGGAAAACGCAGTGTTTTGTGAAATAATAAGGTAATCTACAAGCTTTATATCAAGGCCCTTAAGACCCATTTGAAGTTCTGTAAAGCTCTTTTTGTCCTGCAAAGAGGGGGTAGGTGAAGAGATGAGCTTATGGTGAATAAGAACAATGTTAGAAATACCGGCTTTAAGAACCTCTTTTGCAATTTCTCGATGATAGAGTTTCACATGATTTCCGAAACCTTTTTTTATTATAAGATCATTTATAATTCTCTTACTCTCATCCAAGAATAGGAGACGCAATGTTTCTCCATCAAATTTGGGGGAGGTGAGAATGAAATAGGAAAGATCTTCATATTTTGGATTTGTGTGGGTTAAATAAGAATCTGGCCTAATAAACTCTTTAAAGAGGGAATAAAGAGTATTCAAACGCTTAATGTTGTTGGCAGTTAGGCCTTCGATCTTTCTAAGGTTGCTGCTCTTTTGGCTTAAAACTGAGCGAAAGGTTCCAAACTCACGAAGGGCAGCAGTGGCAATCGCCTTGATGTCTCCCTTAATTTTTAAAATATAAAAGAGTTCTTCCAGTAA
>Ga0194130_10000649_pt1 | contig 62989 bp, 64 predicted proteins | sample TA2KigsurfametaG_FD_160084 | JGI IMG/M metagenome (GOLD analysis project Ga0194130, IMG submission 160084) | Freshwater microbial communities from Lake Tanganyika, Tanzania - TA2015050 Kigoma 12 surface | ecosystem: Environmental > Aquatic > Freshwater > Lake | place: Tanzania: Lake Tanganyika...
ACCCTGCAGCGCTCCGTAGTGCCGCTCGTTCAACCGCCACGAACGTTGCACCGGCAGCCACACCTGGCCCATCGATTCGAGGGCGAGATGACACGTGACGACGGCGCGCTCGAGTACCGAGGTGTGTGCCACGTCGAACCACAACCCCGCGTCCTTCATGGTCACACCGGCCCGTGACGCTTCCGATCGGCCGAGTTCGGACAATGGAACGTCGTGCCAACCCGTGAACAGGTTCAACTCGTTCCAGGTGCTCTGACCGTGGCGGAGGAGAACGAGTGTGCCGACCACGGCGGTCACTTCACGAAGAGTTCGGCGATCTGAACAGCGTTGAGAGCGGCTCCCTTGCGCAGGTTGTCCATGCTCACGAACAGAACGAGCCCGCGGCCACCGTCGACCGACGAGTCCTGTCGGATTCGGCCGACGTAGCTCGGATCCTTACCCGCCGCTTCGATGGGAGTGGGGACGTCGAGAACGACCACCCCCGGCGCTTTCGACAACAACTCGGTCGCTCGCGCCACATCGATGGGTCGGGCGAACTCGGCGTTGATGCTCAACGAGTGACCGGTGTACACCGGGACGCGCACGCACGTGCCCGACACCTTCAGATCGGGAATGGCGAGGATCTTGCGGCTCTCGTTGCGCAACTTCTGCTCTTCGTCGGTCTCGAACGAACCGTCGTCGACGTACTTGCCCGCGTACGGCAGAACGTTGAAGGCGATGGGCTTGGCGAACTTGGCCGGCGCCGGGAACGTGACCGCATCACCATCGAACGTGAGATCGCGCGCCACATCGGTGACTTCGCGAGCCTGCTTGTCGAGTTCGTCGACACCGGCGAGGCCACCGCCCGACACGGCCTGATAGGTGCTCACGACGATGCGATGCAGTTCGGCTTCGTCATGCAGAACCTTGAGTACCGGCATGGCGGCCATGGTGGTGCAGTTCGGATTGGCGATGATGCCCTTCGGCGTGCGGTGCACCTCGGCCGGGTTGACCTCGGACACCACCAGCGGAACTTCGGGGTCCATGCGCCACGCCGACGAGTTGTCGATCACGGTCACTCCAGCGGCCGCGAAACGTGGAGCCAGTTCACGCGACGACGATGCACCAGCCGAGAACAACGCAATGTCGAGACCGCTCGGATCGGCGGTGGCGGCGTCTTCGACGACGACCGAACCGTTCTTCCACGGCAACGACGAGCCGGCCGAACGGGCCGAGGCAAAGAAACGAATCTCGTCGATCGGGAAGTTCCGCTCGGCGAGCAGGGTGCGCATGACCGCGCCCACCTGACCAGTTGCTCCAACGACACCTACGCGCATGGATGGCAGGCTAACTGTGGTGTCAGTCGGCCCGACGGGCGATTAACCACCAATGACTGCGGTCGATGCCATGGAACGACCGTACGGCCACGTCAGGCTCGGTCGCGCGCGACCGGGGCGTCCGAAACCACAGGCTCGCGTCGACGAGTCGCTCGTGGTGGGTGCGCAGGTCCTGCAGCACCACCGACGGCGCCAGGCGATTGGCCTGCCAACCCAATCGGGTCGACCAGCGACGGCGGGCCAACGTCGGACCGAGAATCGGCACACGCCACAGCGCTCGCACCACCACACCGGCCGGGAACAACACCGAATCGAGCGGAATCCAAGTGCGGTAGTTGAGCATGATCGAGCCACCGGGACGAACGACGCGCAGAGCCTCACGCGTGAGGGCGAGGGCGTCTTCACGATTGCAGTGCTGCAACGTGATGTAACTGAACACGACATCAGCGCTCGCATCAGGAAGGTTGAGCGAGCGACCGTCGGAAACGTGCGAGGTTGATAGTCGCTCGGGTTCACCGAACTCGGCCACCGTGCGTTGGCACTGCCGCAAGAACGATGCGTCGAGATCGCAGGCCGTCACGTGATCGAAGCGCTTGGTGAACTCGGCGGTCATCCGACCGATTCCGGATCCGATCTCCACGAAACTCGATCGCCGTGCTGCGTCGGTATCGACTCCGAAGTAGTGCAGATACGCACCAACTTCTTGTTCACCCGATCGAACGAAGTCGGCCAACGTGAGGTGGCCACCCACTTCGTTGTTGAACACCCAACCGGTGTCGCGGACGACGTCGTCGGAATCGTCGAGACGGCGACTGGCATCACCAGCCACGTTCCAGGGAACGTGCTGGCGGCGCCGCAGAGCGGCCATCGACTACTTCCGCTCGGGAAGCGGAGCGCTGTAGGCCTGACCGCTGTCGAGTCCGAATTCGGTGTGCAGAGCGCGGGCGGCCTTCTCGAGATCGGCCACCGGCACCACGACCGAGATACGAATGGTCGACGTGGAGATCATTCCGATGTTCACACCGTGGTCAGCGAGCGTCCGGAACATCTTGGCGGCGATACCCGGGCTGGTCTTCATGCCCGCACCAACGAGCGAAATCTTGGCGATCTCGTCGTCGTGCGCGATGCCACTGGCACCAATTTGCTTGGCGACCGACTCGACGATTCCTTGGGCGACCTTCATGTCGGACTTCGGCACGGTGAAACTGATGTCGGTAGTGCCGTCGACCGACGTGTTCTGCACGATCATGTCGACGTTCACGTTCGACTGCGCGAGCGGCTCGAACAACGACGCGGAAACTCCCGGACGATCGGGCACCTTGCGCACCGTGACCTTGGCTTCGCTGACGTCGGTGACGACACCGGAGATGATGGGGTCTTCCATCGACGGCTCCTGACTCGTGACCCAGGTACCCGGCTCCCATGTGAAGCTCGAGCGGACTTGGATCGGAACATTGTAGTTACGTGCGAACTCGACCGAGCGCAAAGCGAGCACCTTGCTCCCGGCTCCGGCCATCTCAAGCATCTCGTCGAAATTGACGCGCTTGAGTTTGCGCGCCTGCGGAACGATGCGGGGATCGGCCGAGAACACACCCGTGACATCGGTGTAGATCTCGCAACTGTCGGCGTCGAGCGCGGCAGCCAACGCAACAGCCGTGGTGTCGGAACCACCACGACCGAGAGTGGTGACTTCGCGATCGGTGCTCACACCTTGAAAACCCGCGACCACGGCGACTTTGCCGGCCGCCAACGCATCGCGCACCCGATCGCCCTTCACCTCGAGGATCTTGGCCTTGGTGTGCACGGTGTCGGTGATGATGCCCACCTGGCTGCCGGTGAAGCTCACGGCCTCCACGCCGATGTCGGCCAAGGCCATGCACAACAACGCCATGGAGATGCGTTCGCCGGTGGTGAGCAGCATGTCGAGTTCGCGACCCGGCTGGGTGGAGGACACTTCGTTCGCCAACTTGATGAGGTTGTCGGTGGACTTGCCCATCGCCGACACCACGACCACGACATCGGCGCCGTGACGCTTGGTGAAGGCCACGTGTTCGGCCACCGCGCGGATCCGCTCGGGATCGGCGACGGAAGTGCCTCCGAACTTCTGAACGATGAGGGTCACGGAGACCGCAGGCTACTAGCCTTTCCACTTCGTGGGCACCGCAAAACGTGAACGAAAGAAGCAGAACCGTGAGATGGGCCGGCAGATGCAGGCTCAGGCCGAGCGTCGTCGCCGATCCAAGCGACGTTCGCTGAAAATCGCCGCCGCTGTCGTCGGCATTCTCGCGCTCGTGTTCCTCATCGCTTCCCTCACGGGTGGCGACGACGACACCGCCACCACACCGTCACCGCTCGACACGATTCCCTCCGACTTGTTCCCGCCGGCCGATTCGTCGGCACCAGTCGACTCGGCAGCACCCGGTGACTCGGGCGCACCCGACACCACTGCCGCACCAGCTGGTTTCGCCTTCGGAACCGGCGAGTGCGCACCCACCGACGGATCAGCCACCCAAACCCGTTCGTTCGATGACGCTCCGCAGCTGTGCATCGACGCGACCAAGACGTACACCGCCACGGTCGTCACCAACAAGGGAGAGTTCACCATCACTCTCGATCCGGCCAAGGCACCCGGCACCGTGAACAGCTTCGTGAACCTGGCTCGCTTCAAGTACTTCGACGGCACCGAGTGCCACCGCGCCATTCCCAACTTCGTGGTGCAGTGTGGTGATCCCACCGCTTCCGGAACCGGCGGACCGGGATATCAGTTCGCCGACGAGTTACCCGATGATGGTGAGTACGAGATCGGCTCAATCGCCATGGCCAACTCGGGCCCCAACACCAACGGCAGCCAGTTCTTCGTGATCACCGGATCCGACGGTGCGGCCCTTCCGCCCAACTACACGTTGTTCGGCAAGGTCACCGAAGGTCTCGACGTGGTGGCAGTTCTCGACTCACTCGGCAATCCGGCCAACAACGGAGTTCCGCCGAAGGAGAAGATCGAGATCGTCTCGGTCACCATCACCGAAGCCTGACTCACCCAGAACTGATCGGCTTCACACTCCGAGTTCGTCGATCAGCACGGGTCGGCCTTCGTCGATCGAACGGTGCGCCGCCACGCCGACGGCCACCGACCACAGTCCGGCGTTCACGTCGACGTCCGGCCCGGTGCCGTTGCGAACGGCGTCGCAGAAGCGCGCCACTTCGATGAAACTCGCGCCGAAGTGGAAGCCCACGTGCGCCACTCGTTCGTCGATGGGAGCCGCGACCGACGTCAGTGAACGATCGGACCGCTCACCCACCCAGATCGAACCGTCGCCCGGAACGGCCGCCTCCACTTTGCCGAGGGTGCCCACCACCGAGAGTTCCTGCTCGTTGCGCGATGCCTCGGCGAACATGCACAGATCGAGATTGGCCCGAATTCCGTTGTCGTATTCGACGATCACGAAGGCGTTGTCGAGGATGTCGGAACGTTCACCGTCGTACACCTCGTCGAGGTGATTCACGTCTTGGCCACCGCTCGCGATGACGCGCCGTGGCCGCGAATCGGCCACGAGATTCATCAAGTCGAAGAAATGGCAGCACTTCTCCACCAGAGTTCCGCCGGTGTTGCGGCTGAATCGATTCCAGTTGTCGACCTTCACCAAGAACGGAAAACGATGCTCGCGAATCGCGATCATCTTCACGTCTCCGATTCGCCCCGACCTCACCTGCGACACGAGAGCGGCAATGGGCGCCATGTATCGGTACTCGAGACCCACCCACGTGATCGCACGACGCGACGAGGCCGCCCGCACGATGGTGTTGCAATCGTCGATGGTGGTGCACATCGGCTTCTCCACCAGCACCGGCAAGTCGGTCGCGTACACGTCGTTCAGCACCGAGGCATGAGTGAAGTTGGGTGACGCCACGATCACCGCATCGACGAGACCCGACGTCAGGAGTTCACGGTGATCGGCGAACTCGGCTACGCGAACATCGCCCAGGTTGGCGCGGGCCCATTCGAGTGACGGTGGATGCGGATCGCTCACCGCCGTGACCTCGGCACCATCGAGCGCGACGACGTTGCGAATGTGCTCGCATCCCATCATCCCGGTGCCGATCACACCCAGGCGGACGACTCCCGACATCGCGACGATCAGTTCGGAAGAGCGCCGACCAACTCGTGGGCGCCGATGCTCTCCCAACCCGAGTCGGTGCGCAACAGAGCCGACGACGACGGCAAGAACAGCAACGGAACGTTGGCCAACTTGCGGGCTCTCGCCTGACGATCGGCGGTCACGGTCTCCGACTGCGACACGAGTGCGAGTCCCTTCACGAGTCCGAGACCGAGCGCGAGCGCTCCACCGCGCGGATCGATCATGGGGTCGCAGAGCGCCGATGCCGACGGCCCGGCCCCGACCACGACGCCTCCCGCCGACAGGACGGCCAACAACGCCTCCCACACCGGGGTGTCCTTCACGACGCTGCGCAGATGAATCGGGTTGTCGCCCACCAACCACACCGCCCGCGCCGAGCGAACCACCTCGGCCGCGCCCGCATCCATGGCTTCGGGACGACTCATCACCATCAGCACGTCGATGTCGATCTCGAGCCGCTCGGCCCACGACATTCCGGCCGCGATCAACACCTCGGGGCGCTCGAAGGCGTCGGCGGTGGGCAGGACCACGACCCGCTCGGCCCCGGCCGAGGACACGAGGCGTCGGTCGAGGTCGTCGTGGAGGGTGAACGGGCCTCCGCCCTGCAGAACCACGGTTCCCGGCATGTCCCGACTGTAGGCCCCCGGCTCGGCCCGCCGTCCGGATCGCCGTTGTTACCCGACGGTAACTATGGTGACGCCAACACAGAACGGAGCATCGTGAACACCTCGGCCACTTCTCACTCCCCCATCACGCGCGTCGGCATCGTCGGCTCCGGAATTATGGGTTCGGGTCTGGCCGAAGTGGCGGCCCGAGCCGGAATCGATGCGGTCGTACGCACACGCGCAGCCAGCACGGGTGAAGCGGTGCTGGCCGGTGTGGCCAAGGGACTTGCCAAGCAAGTGGAGCGCGGCAAGTTGACCGACGACGACGCGCGTGCGATCCAGTCACGCATCTCGGTCGTCACCGAACTCGAGGGTTTGGCCGACTGCGATCTCATCATCGAGAGCGTGGTCGAAGACATGGCCACCAAGAAAGAGCTCTTCGTCGAACTCGACCGTATCGCCCGACCCGACGCTTTGCTGGCCACCAACACGTCGACGCTGTCGGTGATGGAAATCGCCACCACCGCGAAGCGACCCGAGTCGGTGTGCGGAATTCACTTCTTCAATCCGGCCACCACCATGTCGCTCGTCGAGATCATTCGTCCGCTCACGGCATCCGACGACACCATCGCGCGAGCCACTGCCTTCGCTGAGCAAGTGGGCAAGCAGCCGGTGCAGGTTCAGGACCACGCTGGCTTCATCGTCAACGCGCTGCTCTTCCCGTATCTCAACAACGCCGTGAGAATGCTCGAGAAGGGGACGGCCAGCATGGCCGACATCGACATCGCCATGAAGGGCGGCTGCAACTTCCCGATGGGACCGTTCGCACTGCTCGACCTCGTGGGTCTCGATACCTCACTGGCCATCCTCGACGCGCTCTACGCCGAGTTCAAGGACCCGAACTATCAAGCGGTGCCGACGCTTCGCCGACTCGTCGAAGCAGGAAAGCTGGGCCGCAAGACCAAGTCGGGCTTCTTCGATTACTGATCGATCCGGCGTCATCCCGTCATGCGGTAGACACTCGTCGTGACCGCGATCGACCACACAGGAATCGTCACCGACGACAACCTGAGCATCATCGCGGCTCCACAGTCCGCTCTCCCCGAGTCGGCCTGGCAGTTCGAACGTGTTCCGTTCGGTCCCGACGACATCGTCGCCGAGGGAGCCGACCTCGAACCAGCCACGCTCGTCAACGCGTACTCACACGGACTCTTCCCGATGCCGATCGGACGCAAGCGTCTCGGCTGGTTCAGTCCACAGGAGCGTGGAATCTTTCCGCTCGACGACTTCCACGTGTCACGTTCGCTGGAGAAGAGTTGCCGACGATTTCGAGTGTCTCTCGATCACGACTTCGTCGGAGTGATGCGCGGCTGCGGCGATCCACGTCGCGATCATGGCTGGATCAACGACGAATTCGTCGACGCGTATTCGCGGCTCCACCAACTCGGGTACGCCCACAGCGTCGAGGTGTGGCGCGACGACGAACTCGTGGGTGGGGTGTATGGGGTGTGCATTCGACGATTCTTCGCCGGCGAGAGCATGTTCCACCGTGCGACCGACGCGTCGAAAGTGGCCTTGGTGGGTCTGGTCGATCTGTTGCGAGCCGGAGGCTTCTCGTTGTTCGACGTGCAATGGTCGACGCCTCACCTGGCGTCACTCGGAGCCATCTCGCTACCCCGTCCGCGCTACCTCGAAATGCTGTCCGAGGCTGTGAACGACCCGAATGGACGACAGACTGAGCATCATGGCTGAACGACCCGACTCGGTGCGCCGCGACGAACCGTGGCTGATGCGGACCTACTCGGGCCACTCCACGGCCAAGGCGTCGAACGAGCTGTACCGCACGAACCTCGCCAAGGGGCAGACCGGTCTCTCCATCGCCTTCGACTTGCCCACTCAAACCGGATACGACCCCGACTCGACTATGGCGTCGGGAGAAGTCGGCAAGGTCGGCGTTCCGGTCGCACACGTGGGCCACATGCGCACTCTGCTCGACGGCATTCCGCCCGGTCAGATGAACACGTCAATGACCATCAACGCAACCGCCGCGTGGCTACTCGCGCTGTACGTGGCCAACGCCGAAGATCAAGGTGTTCCGCGCGCCGCGTTGCGCGGAACCACGCAGAACGACATCGTCAAGGAATACCTGTCGCGCGGCACGTACATCTTCCCGCCGATTCCGTCGCGTCGACTCATCGTCGACATGGTCGCGTGGTGCGCCAACAACACGCCCAAGTGGAATCCCATGAACGTCTGCTCGTACCACCTCCAAGAGGCCGGAGCGACTCCCGTTCAGGAGATCGCGTACTCGTTGGCCACGGCCGTCGGAGTTCTCGACGCCGTGCGCGACTCCGGCCAGGTTCCTCCCGAGCAGTTCGATCAGGTCTTCGGATCGATCTCGTTCTTCGTGAACGCCGGCATTCGCTTCGTGGAAGAGATCTGCAAGATGCGCGCGTTCACCGAACTCTGGGATCGCATCGGTCGCGAGCGTTACAACGTCACCGACGACAAGGCACGGCGCTTCCGCTACGGAGTGCAGGTCAACTCGCTCGGCCTCACCGAGGCCCAGCCCGAGAACAACGTGCAGCGCATCGTTCTCGAAATGTTGGCGGTCAGTTTGTCGAAGCGGGCTCGCGCTCGTTCCATTCAGTTGCCAGCCTGGAACGAAGCGCTCGGTCTGCCCACCCCGTGGGATCAGCAGTGGAGTCTGCGCATGCAGCAAGTGCTCGCGTTCGAGACCGACTTGCTCGAGTACGGCGACATCTTCGACGGCTCCAAGGTGGTCGAAGCGCGCACCGCCGAGATCCGCGACGCGGCCTGGGCCGAATTCGAAGAGGTTCTCTCGCTCGGCGGTGCCTTCGAGGCCGTCGACGTGTTGAAGGGTCGACTGGTGAAGTCGATGGCCGAGCGCACGCGCCGTATCGAAGCCGGCGAACAAGTGGTCGTGGGTGTGAACTCGTACACCGAGTCGGAGAATTCGCCGCTCACCGGCGAGGGAAAGATCGTCAAGGTCGACCCGAAGGTCGAGCGCGAAACGATCGACGACGTCGACGCGTGGCGTCGTCAACGCGACAATGACGCTGTTGCCAAAGCACTCGACGAACTACGTCGGGCTGCCAACGACGGCACCAACATCATGGAACCATCCATCGCCTTGGCCAAGGCTGGCGGCACCACGGGCGAGTGGGCGGGTGTGCTGCGCGATGTGTTCGGCGAGTTCCGTGCTCCGACGGGTGTGGCGGCTGCGGTGGGCAAACGATCGGGCGAACTGGCCGGAGTCGCCGAGTTCGTGCGCACGATTCCGGGTGGGCCACCCAAACTGCTGGTGGCCAAGCCCGGTCTCGACGGTCACTCCAATGGTGCCGAGCAAATCGCGGTAGCGGCGCGCGACGCCGGTATGGAAGTGATCTACTCCGGTATTCGTCTCACACCCGAGCAGATCGCCGCCAGTGCACGCGACGAGGACCCCGATGTGATCGGCCTGTCGATTCTGTCGGGCTCGCACTTGTCGCTGGTTCCAGCCATCATCGAGAACTTGCGTAAAGAAGGTGTCGTGTCGCCGGTGGTCGTCGGTGGCATCATCCCCGAAGACGACCGACCGCGATTGCTCTCCGCCGGAGTCGCCGCCGTGTACACGCCCAAGGACTTCGAACTCAGTCGGATCATGCGCGACATCGCCGAACTGGCCGCCGCTGGCCGGCGCTGAAACTCAGGTGCTGAAACTCAGACGCCCACGGGCAACTGGGAATCGATCCACCGTTCGAGCTGCGGTCCGCTCTCGAAACTGGTGATGAGCGCATAGCGAGCCACGTCGTGCGGGTGCACGACCACGTGCCACAGGCGTTGGGTGTCGACCACGAATCGTGCACCACGCGACAACGGAATGCGACGCTCGGTGGAACGGTCAGGTAATCCGTCGGCGTCGTTGTCCATCAACAACATGTAGCTGTCAGGCTGATGGGTGAGTTCGACCCACGAACGCACGACCCAGCCCTCGTTGTCGGGATTGAAGCGATTGTTGTCGTCGCGGTGAATCGACCGAATCGCGGTGTCACGATCTTGGGGTTCGAGTTTGATGATGCGAACCCGACCGAAGTTGGCACCCACCGAGTCGACGTACCGGCGCAGAGTGGGCGCCATCTCGGCGTTCGAAGTCCAGAGCGCGTCCTTGTCGGTCTTGCCCTTGTCCCAGAAACCACGGCAGTCGAGTTGACCGTCAGCCGACGCGAGCGGTGCGAAGTTGGTGTCGCCGCCGCTCTTCCAGTCCATGTATTCGAGGCGCTCCCACTCGGACGACGGAACGTCGACCGGCATGGGGCTCAACTGGACGAAACCGGTCTCGTCGAGCACCTTCAGCCGCGGGTGCGGGGTGTGCAGCGGGATCTTGACCGACCAGTGATCCTGATTGGGCCAGAAGGTCGAGCCGGCGGACATGGCATCAGTCTACGAATTCGCTCCGAACGGGTCAGGGCAGAAGGTCACGACCGGCTGGGTCGTCTGGCCGGGTCGTATGGCCGGGTCGTCTGGCCGGGTTGCGGTACCGGGCGACTACGGCGTGGTCGTGGTGGTGGTGGAGGGAGCCACCGTGGGAATGCTCACACCGACCGGCGGAATCTTCAGACGCTGACCGGCCTCGATCGCATCGGGATCGGCGATGCCGTTGAAGGCGATGAGATCCTCGAGGGTCACGCCGAACGACTTGGCGATTCCGAACAACGTGTCGCCCTGCTGAATCGTGTAGTACTCCTCGACCGCGGGCAGGGTGGTGGTCGATTCGGCCGACGGTGCGGCCGTGGCCGGTGCCGCCGTGAGGAGCGGAAGTGAGTCGACACCCGCGGTGTCGTCGCCACCACAGGCCGACAACGCCAAGAGTCCGATCACGATCGACATCGACCTCGTGCGCATGTGATCAGCGTATTGGATCGATTCTCAGGTTTGACGGCGCGTCACGAATTCGGCCAACGCGACGAGCTCTCCACGAGCGCGGCCCGAGAGGTCGACGTGATCGAGAGCGGCCACGGCCTCATCAGCCAATCGGGTGATGGTGGCCTCCATCTGCTCGAGCGCTCCGCACTCGACGATCACGTCCTGCACGCGGCGCACGTGATCGGCATCGAGATCGTCACGGCCCACCCGATCGAGAATCGCGTGTTGCGCCTCGGTGGCTCGCTCGACCGCGATGGCGAGCAGCGGTGTGGGCTTGCCCTCGCGCAGATCGTCTCCAACGGGCTTGCCCGTCACCGACGACTCGCCGAACGCACCCATCACATCGTCGCGCATCTGGAAAGCGTCACCGAGAGGAAGCCCGTACGCGCTCAGGCGCGGGATCAACTCGTCGTGACGTTCGGGGGCGGCCAGCATGGCGCCGAGATGAAGCGGGCGCTCGATCGTGTACTTGCCACTCTTGTAGCGACAGATCCGCTCGGCCTTGTGACGGCGGCGTTCGTGCCGCGCCGAACCCACCAAGTCGAGGATCTGGCCGACGTTGAGTTCGATTCGCAGTTCGTGCCAGATGCTGCGCGCGCGATCGGACGCACCATCGAGCAGTCGATCGCTGTACACGAAAGCCAGATCACCCACGAGGATGGCGACTCCCTCGCCGTAGCGACGAGCCTCGCCACTACTTCTGGCCGCTCGATGTTCGTCGGCGAACACCACGTGAGTCACCGGCTCGCCCCGACGACTCGTGGAGCCGTCCATCACGTCATCGTGGAAGAGTGCGAACACATGAAGTAGTTCGAGTGCGGCTCCGGCGTCGATGGCTCGTTGCTCATCGGCGCCATCGGCCCCTTCGTGTCCCCAGAAGCAGAACGCCGGACGCAGGCGTTTGCCACCCGCGGAGATCAAGCGGCGAATCTCGGCCACCGGTGAAGCCAGGTCGGAGTCGAACTCCGACCACCGAGCCTCTTCGGCTCGCAACACCTCGTCGATCCGCGTCTCGACGCGACGCGCGATGTCCAACAAAGTGGGAGGCGCGGTCGTCACGAGATCAGGCTACGGGTCGCTCAGTCTTCGAGACCAGCGACCACCTTGTCGATCTGCAGTTTTGCGTTGCCGATTCGGTCGCGGCACAAGCGAATCAGTTCGGAGGCGCGAGCCACCTTTTCGGCCAGGACGTCGACATCAACGTCAGCGGCCTCGAGTTCGGACAAGATGCGTTCGAGTTCGGCCAAAGCCTCTGCGTATCCGACTTCCGAATCGTTCTTCTTGGCCATCGCTTCGACTCTACTTCCGTGTGTCGGGGGTGATCTCGTCGACGGTGCTGGTGACCACACCATCGACCATCTGGGTGACGATCCGATCACCGGACGCGACCTCGTTCACCGATCGCACCGCACGACCATCGGCGGTTCGAGTGATCGACCAGCCGCGTTCCATGATGCGACGAGGATCGAGCAATCTCAAACGCTCGGCGCGGGAGGTGAGTGCGGTCTCGGCATTGTCGAGACGACCTCGAGCGGCGGTACCGAGTCGTCGGCTTCGGTACTCGAGACGTTCTTCGGCCCGCGCCACCGCGGTGCGGGTTCGACTGGCCAACAGATGTGCGGTTTCCACCAATTCGACGTTGGCATCGTTCAGCAAGTCGGTCGTGGCGCGCGCGATGGCTTCCCAGGCTTCTTCGGTGCTCGTCACGAACTCGCGCACCCGCTCGACCAAGCCGGCCGCACACGCTGTCGGAGTCTTGTAGCGGCGATGCGCAACCTCGTCGGCGACACTCGTGTCGATCTCGTGGCCCACCCCCACGAAGACCGGAACCGACGACGTGACGATCGCCTCGACGATCGGTTCGGCGTCGAACGTGGCCAACTCGGCCTTGCTGCCACCGCCTCGGACCACGGCGATCACGTCGATGTCACCGCGTCGCGACAGGTAGCGAATGGCATTCGACACCTCGCGCACGGCCGAGTCGCCCTGAACACGCACGTCGACCACCGACACCGTGAATCCGAGCCCGCTCCCCTCGATCTCTTTCGTGAAGTCGGCCCAGGCCGCCGTACCCCAACTCGTCACCAGGCCGATACGGAACGGAACCGTCGGCAGTTCGAGTCGGCGGTTGGCGTCGTACCGACCCGATTCCTTGAGCTTGCGGAGGAGTTCTTCACGTTGCAGGGCGATGTCACCCAACGTGAAGCGCGGATCGATCTCCTGCATGGTGAGCGACAACTTGCCGAACGGGGCGTAGAAGTCGAGTTCGCCCCGCACGCGCACCCGCAACCCGTTCTGAATGGCCAGGCCACTCGACTTCAACACCGGGCGGATGCGCTGCAGAACTCCGGCCCACAGATTCACGTTCAACTGGGCGCGCTTACCGCCACCGAGATCTTCCACGAGTGTGAAGTAGGTGTGACCACCCTTCACCGAAACGCTGGAGATCTCTCCCCACACCCACACACCATCGTCGAATCCGTCTTCGAGGACGCCGTTGATGGCCGAAGCGAGTTCGGAGATGGAGTACGTGGTGGTTGCGAACGACTCCAACTCGTCATCTTCGTCATCGTCATCGAGTTCGTCATCGAACTCGTCGTCGAACTCGTGTCGGTCCGTCATCGAGTCAGCCGAGAACGAGTTTCGCCGTCACACGACCCGTGCGCTGGTGAACCACACTCAGGCTCACGTTCGCTCCGGTTGGTGCCGACACGATCCACTCATGCCGCGCTCGATCGGGTGTTCCGTCCGACATCGCACCACCGTTCAAACGGAACGACATCCGGCCCTCGAGTTGACCGAGTTTCACCTTGGCCGGTGAGCCGACGACCGAACCATTGTCGATCTCGACCTCGGCCGTGATGGGGAGCACGAGGTGGTTCTTGCGAGCCCAACTACTCACATCCGTCGGGAGCCAACCGGTGTTCGAGATACCGAGACGCACTCGCCAGGTATTGCTGCCGAGCGACTCGGCCTCGAACTCGGTGATCTCGAGACACGGTGCAGCCAGGGCCTGGAACACCGCGAACTCCGCATGGGGTTCGACCTCTTTGCGCAACATCGACAAGGGCGGGTTGGTCCATACCGAGAAGAAATCGCATCCACCGATTTCGATGGCTCCGAGTTCAGGGTGCTCGTACGGAGTCCAGCCCACGTACGAGCCAGGCGCGTTCTGATCGCTCCACTTGGCCACCGCGAGTTCCTGTGCCGTCGTCGGGCCCTCGTACCAGATGAACGTGTGGGCCCGCTCACCCGTGGCGTGATGGATCGCATCCCAGAACTCCGTGGTCCACGAGAAGACGCCGAGGTGCTCGTAGGCCCAGTCGTCGGCCGCTCCACTCATCACATCCGACTTGTCCCACGTGAAGTCCTCGTACACCGAATGCACCTTGTACTCGGTGAGTTCGGTGCCACGCCGTCCGAGCTCGTTCCAGACCCACACGTCGGCCGGTGGCAACGCCGAGTCGGGTTTCGTGCTGCTCGGACGCAACAACACACCGCCGAAGGTGTGGAACGCGTTGTAGCCGCACACGTTCGGCCGCGTCCGCACGGCGCGAACGAGCGCGTCGATCTCGGGTTCGGACATCGGGTGATCACCCGAGCCGAGCACTCCCGTCGACCAACCGGCCGGGAAGTTTCGATTCAGGTCGAGGCCCGACGGGTCGCGCGGAGTCGGCACCGTGAAACCGTCGTGATCGACGATCCGACCTTCGGTGAGTAGTCGATAACGCGGACGATCGGTCTCGCCGTCGAGAGGTACGGGCGTCATCACGCGGGCATCGTCGGGATGTTCGACCCACGCACCGTGATCGTCGCGGATTCGCATCGTGCGGATGCGACCATCGCCATCGATGTCTTCGGGATGGAGACCCGGCCAACGATGGCCATCGGTGAAGGGCCACGAACGCACACTCGACCGATGGAACGACGGTCGATCGGCCAACGCCGCCTCGACACCATCGGGATTCACTCGCGGCACGACGTAGAACGTGCGGCGTGCCAGTGCGGTGGCCACCCTCGAATCGCCGGCGCGGTGACCGCGCACGAGATGGTCGATCAGATGAAGCGCGGCCACACCACCGGTGACTTCGACGGCATGGATGTTGGCGTCCACCCAGTGCGCCGGCTTCGTGTCGTGATCACCCGTCGACTTGTCGGTGACAGCGACGATCCACAACTTACGACCCTCGTACGAGTGGCCGTAGGTGTCGAGGTCGACGAGGTGGGGATTCTGCGCCGCCACCTTCTCGAGCCACGCAACCATGTCGCCGTAGCGAAGGAAGCGGTCGAAACCGTAGGACGGAGGATCGAAACTCACCCACGGCACAGTAGTTCGATCACCAACTGGTTCGAGAGGGCGCGGTCACGCACACGCGCAGGGAGACGCGCGACAGCGCGGACACCCGGCGGCGTAAGGTTCGATCGCTTCAGCGAGATCGATGCCGATCTGATTGGCCAGGCTCGCGACCCAGGCCAAGACGTCGCCGAATTCGTGCATCTGCGACGAACGATCACCCTTCCTGACCGCTTGGGCCAGTTCACCCATCTCTTCAGCCAGCCAGGCCACCGTGGACGGAACACCGCGAGCTCGATCGCGGTCCCCGTAGGTGAGCTCGATGATTCTCTGGAGTTCGGCGAGATCCACGAACCCACCGTAGAGGGTGGCTAACCAGCCAGCGCCGCATCCACCAGCGCGTCGATCTCGTCGATGCTCTTCTCACCCGAGGCACGCAGCTTCACGGTGCCATCGGCGCCGATGATCGTGAAGAAGGGATAGCCACTCACGCCGTACGCCATCGCCGCGTCCTGCGTGACCGAATCGGCCAGCACCGTCCAGGGCCACTGCTTCTCCACGACCCACTCGGACGGCGGATAGTTGGGTCGATCGGCCGCCACGCCCGTGCTCACACCGATCACATCGAGGCCCTCGGGCACCATGCCCATGTTCTTCCATTCGATGAGACGCGGCACTTCGGCATTGCAGTGCGGACACCAGTGCGCGAGGAACACCACCATGTACGATCGGCCGTCACCGGGTTCGATCGTCACCGGGCGGCCGTCGAACGAGTAACCGCGCAACACGGGGGCGGGTGCACCAACGGAAGGATCACGCGACGGATCGCTCGACGGATCACCGAGTGGATCGAGGATCTGACCCTCGATCGTGACGGGCTGATTCTCGGCCGCCTCGACTTCGGGGGCCGCACCCGCGACGGTCGCAGCAGCTGAACCATCGGTTGCATCTCCGTTCGACGAAGAATCGGACGAGCCGCCACTCGTGGCGATGGCCACGATCAACGCGACCACAACCGCGATGACGACGACCCCGATCACGACTTTGGTCGACTGCGACATCGACGACTTGTTCTTCGCTTCTGCGGCCACAAGATCCTCAGTCTTCTTCGATCAGTCTTCTCGAGTGTGGCCGCGATCGGCAACGGGTGTGACGAACAACAACGCGGCGATCGCCACGAACCCGGCCAAGGCCATGAACGCCAAGGTCACGAATCCGTAACTGCGGAACCACACGTCGGTGCACGACGGTCCGACCGTGCAGGCTCCGCCGTCGAGTGATGGACGCCATTCGATCAGGTAGTGATACGACGACAACGCCGCACCAGCCAGCAGTAACGGCAATGCGTACCAACGCACACCTCGATCGCGGCGCAACGCACCCACGAGAAGAATGCCGGCCAGTGGATACATGCAGATCCGCTGGAACCAACAAAGACGACACGGCACGTAGTCGGCCACCTCACTGAAGTAGAGCGAGCCAGCCGTGGCCACGGCTGCGACCAGCCAGGCCAGCCACGACGAGACGGCGTGCACGGAACGTACGAAGTCGGCTGCCGGAGTCCACGACGACGCGACGGCTCGTGCGAACACGAGAACGATCGCGCCACTCGCGGCGATGATCGCGAGCAACGACGTGAACGATTCCATGGCGCGAACATCCATTGATTCCAGTATTGCGGCTCGGAGTGGAAAGATGGCAGTCGCCATGTCTGCGTCGTCCGGTTCGACTCCGGGTCCCGTCATCTCGTTCGCCGAGTTCGACCGACTGCGAAACCTGGGCGCTCGCATCGTCGTCGCCGATGTCCGTTGGTACCTCGACGGACGTGACGGACGCGCCGCGTTCGAGGCGGGCCACGTTCCTGGTGCGGTGTTCGTCGACATCGATCACCACCTGGCCGGACACCGTGAACCAACCGATGGACGTCATCCGCTGCCCACACCCGACGATTTCGCGCGCTCGATGAGCGAAGTCGGTATCGGCAACGACACCTGGGTGGTGGCCTACGACGACACCGGAGGCATGACGGCCGGACGACTCGTCGTGATGTTACGCATGCTCGGCTGCGCGGCCTCTCTCCTCGACGGCGGATACGGCGCCTGGCTCGCGGCCCATCCAGACGACGTGGAGAAGGGTCCGACACGAGTCGATTCGACTGCGCGTTTCACTCCCGTTTCCTGGCCGAACGATCGTCTCGCGTCGATCGACAAGGTGCGGTCGGCCGCGCATTCGCGCTCGGTCCTCATCGACGCACGCTCGGCCGAGCGATTCCGTGGCGACTCCAATCCGGTCGACACTCGTTTCGGACACATTCCGGGCGCCTACAACGCACCGTGGTCGGATGTCCTCGACGGTGGGCGGCTGCGTTCGATTCCCGAACTACGTCGTCATTACTCGGCACTCTGTGTGGACGATGCCGATGAGGTGATCGCCTACTGCGGTTCCGGCGTCTCGGCCTGTCTGAACGTGTTGGCCATGGAACACGCCGGATTCGCACCCCCCAAACTCTTCGTCGCGTCGTGGTCGGGGTGGTCGGCCGATCCGAACAACGACGCCGAGACCGGGCCCGTCACACCCGATCATCATCGGCATCGCGATCCGCGCACCGCGCACCGCGCGTCGTTCCGCGCGCTGGTCGAACTACGCCGTACTCGTCAGCGTCGCCGGTTGGCCGAAGTCGAGTGGTTCGAGGCTCTGTATCGGGTGTATCTCGCCGCATTCATGTACGGCGGCGGCATTCTCTTCGTCTCCGACTTGGTGGCCGGTGATCCGGCCTCGTCGAACTTCGTCATCGACGTCGAGCAGTTCGGGCCCGGTTGGCTCGGACTGGCCGCGGTGCTCGCCATCACCTTCGGCCTGCGTTCAGGAAGTCGAGGCGGACCACTGGCTCTCGAAGAAGCCGATGTGCGTCACGCTCTGCTCGCACCCATCGACCGCGCTCGCGCCCTTCGACGTCCGGCCGTGCAACGAATGCGAACGATCGTGTTCGCCGCCACCGCGATCGGAGCGTTCGCCGGACAACTCGCCGGTCGACGCTTCCCTGGTTCGGAAATCGCCTGGGCCGCCGGTGGAGCGCTGTGGGGCCTCGGTGCCGGGTCATTGTTCGTCGCAACCGCATTCATCGCTCACGCCATGCGTCTGCGCCAGTCGATTGCAACGGTGATCGGATTCGGACTCGTCGGGTGGCAGGCCGGCACCGCACCGACCAAGGCCTTCGGTCCGGCCGATTCGATCGGTGGACTCGCGTTGTGGGGTGAGCGCACACGACCGATCGAACTGATCGGCCTCGTCGTCGCACTCGCTCTTCTGATCGTCGGTGTGGCAACGATCGGGCGGCAGTCGCTCGAAGCACTCTCACGTCGTTCGGCCCTCGTGACTCAACTGCGCTTCGCCGTCACGATGCAAGACCTTCGGACCGTGATGCTCTTGCGTCGACAACTCGCACACGAGCAAAGTCGACGCCGACCCTGGTTGAGACTTTCGAGAAACGGTCGTGGTTCAGCCGAGTGGCGACGCACCATTCATGGCATCGCTCGCTATCCACTCACTCGTGTTCTACGCATCGCGATGTTGTCGGCCACCAGTGGGGCAGCCGCGGCTGCCGTCATCGACGGTTCGACTCCGCTCGTCGTGGCTTCAGGACTGCTCAGTTTCATCGTCGGTCTCGAACTGCTCGAACCGCTCGCTCAGGAAATCGATCACGGAGAGCGCACTGATTCGCTACCCGTCGAGCGGGGTCCGTCGTATCTGAAGCTCACGTACGCATCGGTCGCGGCGAGTGTTCCGTGTGCCGCCGTCTTCGCCGTCACCGCGTCAATCCTCACGCCCGACCACACGATGATCGTCCTGACCGCGGTGATCCCGGCCGTTCTGGCCGGATTGGCCGGTGCCGCCATCAACATCGTGTCGGGTGCTCCCGATCCGTTGACGTCGACCGCTCAGAACAACCTCATGCCACCCGAGGTCGCCGGAACGATGAGCGTGCTCAAGGCGATCTGGCCGGTTGCCTTGGCCACTGTGGGCCAGGTTCCCTTCGCGTTCGCCGGTCACGCCATCGAAAACGGCAACGGACCCGAAGCGGCCGCACTGCGAGCGAGCATCGCGATCGTGTTGATGGTCGGACTCGTCGCGGCGTGGATCCATCGACGCGATGCGATCAGCGCATGGATCGCCAACGCCGCCAAGGAAAGTCGTCAACCTCAACAGAGTCGGGCACAATGAGAGCCCAGCCATGAATTCGAGCAATCGCCACCCTCGTCCGCCCGCTGCCCAATCGGACAGCACGCACGGAGAACGCGCGGCGTTCACGACACGAGGTGTCACGAAGGACTACGGCGACGGTCCGGTGCTGCATCCGCTGTCACTCACCATCGACACGAGCAGCAAAGTGGCGCTCATCGGTCACAACGGATCGGGCAAGACAACTCTCTTGCGTATCGCGGCCGGTCTCCTCGATGCAACGGGGGGCTCGATCGAAATCCACGGACACCAACCCGGCTCACTCGAGGCCCGGCGCCACGTGAGCTATCTGGCCGACACGCCGGTCTTCTACGACGACTTGTCGGTGTGGGAACACCTCGAATACGTGGCTCGAATGCACGACGTCGGCGACTGGCAGCGAACCGGCACCCAGTTGCTCGAACGTCTCGGAATCGCCGATCGCGCCGATGACCTCCCGTCGCGTTTCAGCCGCGGCCTCAAGCAGAAGGCGGGCATCGCACTCGCGTTCATTCGACCCTTCGACGTACTCCTCGTGGACGAGCCGTTCGTCGGGCTCGACGCCACCGGCAAAGACGCGCTGCTCGCGTTGCTCGACGACATCGGTGACGCCACGGCCATCGTGGCCACCCACGAACTCGGCTTCGTCGCGCGCGTCGAACGTCTCATCGCTCTGCGTGACGGGCGACTCATCTACGACGGTCGACCCGATGACGCCCAGGCCCGCGAGCTCGTGGCCACCGAAGGTACGAACACCGAGGTGTGATCCTGCTGAAGAGCATCAACGGCTCATCGGTACACTCGCATCATGAAGGAATTCGCATCGGTCAAGGTGTCGGCCTCCGACAGCGACGGACTCGCTTCCACGCTCACCGCCAAGTCGGTCGATGGTTGGGCGGTCCTCTCCATCGTGTCGGTTCGCGAGGGATCCGAACTGGTCGCATTCCTCAGCCGCGACACCGTTGCGAACGTGAATCCCACGCCGGCATCGAGCCTGGTCGCCACACCCGCTTCAACACCGGCTCCGGTGTCGTCACCCACATCCACCCCGACGGTTCCGGCTGACTGGTACAAGGATCCGGCCGGTCGGTACGACTACCGCTACTGGGACGGAGCGAAGTGGACCGAGCACGTGTCGCGTGCGGGCACCATCCACAAAGATCCGCCCACTCCGTGAGCCGACTTCCCTGACGAGCGATTGCCGTGCGCGCGACATCCATTGGCCATGCCGGAATCCTGATCGAGACTCGCCAAGGTTCGATCCTGTGCGATCCGTGGTTCAACCCGGCGTTCTTCGGCTCGTGGTTTCCGTTCCCGCGCAACGATCGACTCCCCCGTCAGGTCGCCGACGCCATTCGTCGTCCTTCGTTTCTCTACATCTCACACCTGCACGGCGATCACCTCGACGAACAGTGGCTCGTCGAGAACGTGTCGCGCGTGACGCCGATCCTGCTGCCCGACTTTCCAACCCAAGAACTCGAACGGCGACTTCGTTCACTCGGGTTCAACGAATTCATCCGCACCAAGAACGGTGAAGAAACCGATCTGGGTGACGGACTCATGGTGGCCATCCACGTCGAAACGGCCATCGCCGACGGACCCGGTGGCGACTCGGTTCTCGTCGTGTCCGACGGGGTGCATCGCCTCGTCGACCAGAACGACTGCCGCACCAGTGATCTGAACGTGCTTCGTTCGCACGGACCGGTCGACCTGCACTGGCTGCAGTTCTCGGGAGCCATCTGGTATCCGATGGTCTACGACGAACCGGCGGCCCGTAAGCGATCACTCATCACCAACAAGGTCGAGAGCCAGTTCGCGCGGGCACTGCGCTACGTCGAAGCGATCGGAGCTGGTTCGGTCGTACCCTCGGCCGGACCACCCTGTTTCCTCGATCCCGACCTCTTCGGTTTCAACGTGATCGACGGTGACGAGTTGTCGATCTTCCCCGATCAGACCGAATTCCTTCGTCGTCTCGGTGACAACAACCACCGCGGGATTCTGAACGTCCCGGGCACCGTGATCACTCTCGACGATCACAAACTGTCGGTTCGACATCCGATGACCGACGACGAGGTGCAGTCGATCTTCACCAACAAGCGCGACTACCTGCTCGCCTACCAAGCCGATTGGAATCAGTGGCTCACCGAGCACAAGGAGTCGTGGGCCACACCAACCACCGATCTGGTGGGCACGCTCTCGCGCTGGTGGGAACCACTCATGGTCATGGCGCCCACACTGCGTTCGGCCATCGGCGCAGCCTGTCTCCTGCGGGCCGGCGATCTCGAGATCCTCATCGACTTCCCCAACGGGCGCGTGCGACCGTTCAACGGAGAAGACCACGGCTTCCGCCTCGACATCGATCGGCGACTGGTGGAAACCGTGGTGGCCAACAAGTCGGTCGACTGGAGCGACAAACTCTTCTTGTCATGTCGCTTCTCGGCCTGGCGTCGCACCGAATACAACGAATTCCTCTACAACTTCTTCAAGTCGCTCTCGGTCGAGCGCATGCAACGGGCCGAAGACGAAGCCGTCCGACGACTCGCACCGGCGCCGGCGTCGACCGAGATCACCATCGGCGACTACGTCGTCGAGCGCTACTGCCCGCACCGCCGAGCCGACCTCACGGTGTTCGGCGAACTCGAAGGTTCGACCCTGGTGTGCACACTGCACGGTTGGAAGTTCGATCTCGAGACCGGTCGGTGCCTCACCGCCGACGATCGCCAACTTCAGGTCAGGCGCGCCCCTCGATCAACTTGATTCGGTAACCGAAGTCGTATCGTCCGGCTGGAAGTCGGAATCGTTCGTCGACATCGGGCCCACAGGTGGCAGTTCCGACACCGCGGTGAGCCACGTCGATGTGCACGACCAGATTGGGCGATCGAACGAGCTCGGTCACATCGGCGGCCCCGAACAGATCGGCATCGCGATACCCGATGGCCGACATGTGGAGCGAGTGAGGCTCGATCGCCTCGATGCGCAAGCGCCGTGAGGGCGAGTACACCACTTCGAGCCATCGGCAATCGGTCCGCAGGCCGAACTCCTGAGGAACGACGTACGGGAGCTCGTCGGGTGCCGCTTCGAACACGTCGACCACCGCACCAGCCGAGCGGTCGGGCATGTTCTCGAGTGGACCGCGGCCGAACCAACGCAACAACGCGCTGGGCTTCACGTCGAACGACACGCCGATGCGCGGGAGGTCGACCAGCGCATCAGGCACCACGACCGAGTGTCGGAACACCGCCCAACCCTCCGAGTCGGTGTACGTCTCGCACGAGTGTTCGACGAGATCGTGCGGATCGCGCCGATCGACACCTGCGTCCAACCATCGTGACAGGGCGGCCCCACCGATCCCCATGCGGTCGCGCAGATCGGGCAGCAGTTTGAAACCGTCGTTGTCGACCGTGGCTCGCCACAACGTGAGCGATGGAAGAGTGATGAGCGCTCGTCGCGTGGGCTCGTACGACACACCGAGTGCGGTCTTGGTTCCCCACACCGGCGAGCGATCGTCCGATCGCAACACCACCTGATCCCAAGCCACCAGATGTCCGCGTTCGCTCCAGGGTGTGGCGCGCCGCGAAGCCCAGCGGAACGTGAGCAACGCTTCACCACAGCACGAATCGAGGATTTCGCGCGACACCGGATGATCGACGATCACCGACTGACCCGGACCCACCTCGGGATTCCACGTTCCCTTGGCGACCACACGATCCGAATCGCGCAACGTCCATTCGCCACTCAACCATTCGAGGCCACGGAACGACTGACGGTTGGTCACGCGCACCTTCCAACCCACCGCCACTACCGACACCGGTCGATGCACCCAGGCCACCTCTTGCATCGCGGGATGAGGGTGACCTTCGGGCGACACCAGACCGTCGGCCACGAAGTTTCCGTCGTTGGGTCGATCACCGAACTGGCCGCCGTAGGCGAACCGCTCTCCGCGTGCCGTGCGCTGCCGTAGGCCGTGGTCCTTCCATTCCCAGATGAATCCACCTTGAAGAATGCGGTGCTCGTCGATCAAACGCCAGTAGTCGGCCAATCCACCGTTGGAGTTGCCCATCGCGTGGCTGTACTCGCACATCACGAGTGGACGGGTGCCGAGGTTCTGCGTGGCGTACAACTCGATGGCCGCCGGCGGCGAGTACATCGGACACACCACATCGGTGACGTTGCGACCTCCTTCGGTCCAGCCGGCATGAAAGACGGCGCCCTCGTAGTGCAGCAAGCGGGTGGGGTCGAGACGGCGAATGAGAGCCGCGCTCGCGTCGTGGTGTTCGCCGTATCCGGACTCGTTGCCGAGACTCCACATGATGATGCAGGCGTGGTTGCGGTCGCGCTCGACCATGCGGCCGACTCGTTCGAGCCAGGTCGAGCGGTACGACGCGTCATGGCACAGCGAGGTGTTGAAGGCGTGGCTCTCCACGTTCGCTTCGTCCACCACGTAGAGACCGAGTTCGTCGCACAGATCGCAGAAGCGGTGATCGTTCGGATAGTGCGAGGTGCGGACCGCATTGATGTTGTGTCGCTTCATCGTGAGCAGATCGGCACGCATTCCGTCGACCGTGACCGCCTTGCCGCGGTCGGGATCGTGATCGTGGCGATTCACACCCATCACCGTGATCGGAGATCCGTTGACCGACAACAAGCCGTCGACGATCTCGACGCGCCGGAAGCCCACGATCTGACCGAGTGCCTCGACCACCTCACCATCAGGTGACATCAGTTCGACGATCACGCGATAGCGCTCGGGAGTCTCGGCCGACCACGGCCGGACGCCGCGAATCTCCGATGTCACGGTGGCGTGATGTCCGGTGAACACGTACGGAACACGATGGGACGCCGCCACCCTGGCCTGGAGGACCTTGCCCTTGCGAACGCCGTCGAGCGTCTCGACCCACGTGCGAATCGACCAACCCTTGTCGAGATCGCCCGCCCCGGGCTCGATACGAGCGTCGACGGTGATGGAGCCCTTCTCGCCGTCCCAGTCGGCGATGGTGTCGAGTCGCGCGACGTGAACCGCCGGACGGGCCTCGACGAACACCTCGCGATGCAGGCCAGCCATCCACCACTGATCTTGATCTTCCACGTATGACTGTGCGCTGTACCGAATCACGACGATGGCCACGTCGTTGGGTCCGGTTGTGACGAGACCAGAGACGTCGTACTCACTCGGAAGGCGGCTGTCGGTTCCGTACCCCGCGAACTCGCCGTTCACGTAGACCGCGTGCACGCTCTCGGCTCCACCCACGTGCAACACAATTCGACGACGACGCCAGTTGACCGGAACCGTGAACGTGCGGCGATACACCCCGGTCGTCAAACGATCCGGGAGATGCGGCGGACGCAGCGGCCACGGCATGTCGACGTTCGTGTAGTGCGGCAGGTCGTCGAAACCCTGCATCGTCCAGTTGCCCGGCACGGCCACCCGCCGCCACCCACTGCCAGCGCCCGACACAGCCGAGGCCGGGACGACATCGGGGTGTTTCCAGAGTTTGAGATCCCAGGTTCCGTCGAGGCTGCGCCACCACGGACTCGATTCACGCCCGAGACGAACCGATTCGGCGTCGGGGAACGTGGTGAGGGTGGGCCGTTGCGCCAACCGCCGCCAGGCGACCACACCAGGATCGGTCCACGGTTTCAGGGCGCCGATCACCGGAAGCACTCGCACAGAGTGCCACAGCCCGTCTACGCCTGCGAATGAACCCAGACCGTGGTGCCCCGCGGCACCAGTCCGGACGACCACAGGAAGTCCATGGCCGGGGTCGCGAGCCGCACACATCCGTGCGACGCGGGGTACGGCGGGATCTTGTACGCACCGTGCAAGGCGATGCCGCCGTTGAAGTACTTGGGTCGATAGATCTCGCCCAGATCACCCTCGCGCCAGCCCTTCGTGTACTCGCGATCGATCTGGAAGATTCCGTCGGGGGTCTGCGAATCGCCGCGCACCCACTTGCCCCATTCGTTCTTGTCGCGCGACACGTACGGGACACCGCTGCCGGTGGAGATGTTGAAGATCCAGACGGCCACCCCGTCCTGAACCAAGAACATGAGCTGCCGGTTCTTGTCGACCTCCACGAGAGTTCCCGATGTCGACAAACCATGCGCGCGAACCGTCGCATTGTTCAATGCGTCGGCCGTCGCGACATCCACCGACTCGGTGGGCTCGAGGGCGTTGTACTTCTGGAAGGCCTGCAGGGCCTGACGGGTGGTGACGCCGAAGTCGCCGTTGACCGCCTGGAGCCAGAAGCCGAGATCGAGGAGCCGTTGCTGAACCGCGGCCGCACCCGCACCCGACTGGCGCCCGATGGGTTGGATCAACTCGACCGGGGCCGCCACCGGAACGGTGACCACCTGCGGAGGAGGCAGGGTGGTGGACGCAACGACGGGCGCGGCCGTCGACGGCGGCGGCATCGTGGTCGGTTGCTCGACGAGTGGTGGCAATTCGATCGTGGCGGCCGGTCGCGTGGCGGCGTCCACGGCGGTGCCGGTCGCGGTCGAACACGACGAGGCGATGAGCGGAGCGACCAACGACAAAGCAAGCGGCAGAGTCAATGACAGACGAGGCGTGAGCCAACCGATCGATCGAGTCACCGCCACGCTTCGCACGATGACGTCGAAAGTAGTGAGACGCGCCGCTCAGTTGGCGGATACCCGTGTCACTCGTGGTGCGGTCAGTTGTACTGCGCGGGCAACTCGAACCAGATCGTGAGCGCGTACTTCACTCCCGATCGAAGCGGAAGAGTCTGATGCGGGTGCGTCACGAGTGACGGCCACACGAGGAGAGAGCCGATCGGCAGATCACGATTGCTGAACTGCTGGCGCGGGAAGTCGAGTTCGGCACCTTCGTAGCCGTCGTTCAACTTCACCGACGCCGACACCTGGGCCACGTCGTGATGGATTCGCAATTCGGTCTGCGAGTCGCTCGAGTACTTGATGACGAAGACGTCACGGAGGCCGTGGTAGTCGATGAGCGGCCATTCGCGCCGCAGGATCGGCCAGATCCGATGACCGAGGTCGTTCTGCACCGCCTCGAACAGGGCCGGGCTGATGGCAGCCAGGCTCACTTCGTGACCGGGAACCGGATCGTCGGGTTGCGGGCTGAATCCGCCCACCGCTTCGGCGGCACGAATCACGGCCGAGCACATCGCTGGCGTCCAGAAGGGCAGAACGAGCAACTCGGGCCCGACGATCCGCAGGTCGTCGGTCGGGTCGATCGCGTCGTCGTACGCGAGGACACGCTGCAGGTCGTCGAGGCTCATCACCCTCGAGTCTGCCAGCGCAGCGGGATGGTCCACGGGCTCTTGTCGATCTGCGACCAGTCGAATCGTCGAGCCACCTCGTCGAGCGGCCCGGTCGGCAGACCGAGGCTCGTCAACAGTTCGTCGCGCACGACTTGCACCGACTCACCGAGCGCGGTGAGATCGGCCAGAGTCACCGCGCCGTGCCGCTTGGCCAGCCGTTCGCCGTCGGCACCGAGCACGAGTGGCACGTGCGCGTACTCGGGTGAGGCGTGACCGAGGAGCCGCTGCAGATGTATCTGACGGGGAGTCGACGACAGGAGGTCGTCACCACGCACCACCTGCGTGACGTCTTGCCACGCATCGTCCACCACCACGGCCACGTTGTACGCGGGCACACCGTCATTGCGACGCAGCACCACGTCGTCGACGGTTCCTCGGTACACGCCCCGAATCGCGTCCACCAACTCGTACGACTCAGCGTTGGTCCGCAAGCGGATGGCCGGCGGCCGACCGGCTCGCACCCGCTCACGCTTCTCGGCGGCACTCAGATCGCGACAGGTTCCGGGGTAGGCGCCGTCCGGGAGTGCACCGTTCGGTGCACTGGCCGCCTCGCGAATCTCACGTCGTGAACAGAAGCATTCGTACGTGAGGCCACGAGCGGTCAGATCGGCGATGACCTCGTCGTACACCGCGAATCGTTCGCTCTGACGAATGATCGCGGGGTCGAACTCCATTCCCAAGGCCCGCAGGTCGTGAATCTGCGACTGCTCGTGTTCGACTGTGCTGTTCGCGCGATCGAGATCTTCGATGCGAACCACGAAGTCACCCCCGACGGCCCGAGCCCCGATGTACGCGGCGATCGCGGTCCGCAGGTTGCCCACGTGCAGCACACCGGTCGGCGACGGAGCGAAGCGGCCTCGAGTCACGATTCTCATTGTCGCCAATCAGCGGGCCGAATCGCACGGATCGCGACGATTCTGGTGAGATGAATCCGTGACGTCACGACGGTTCGATGCGAGCTGGCGCCAACCCGAGCGGCGTGAGTTGGGGCGACGGGCGCGGATGGCCGCGATCCTCGCACGCGATGGTGCCGAATGCATCTGGTGTCGCCGTCCCATCGACATCGGGCTGGTGGAAGCCACCACCGAACATCTCGTGCCCCGCATCAAAGGTGGCCCGAGCATCATCGAGAACGAAGTGGCGGCCTGTCGCCGCTGCAACGGTCAACGCGGGCACGTCACTCCAGCCGAATGGATCGACGAATGCGAACGGCGAGGCTGGGAACCGAATCGCGCGGCCGTGATCGCAGCGTTGCGAAGGCTGGAGACCGCGTTCGCCGAACGCGGTGGCATGAGGCGTATTCGCCCCTACGTGGCGTCGCAGTTACGACGGCTCACGAAACACGAACGCAACGCTTAGTGCGTCTTGGCCACGAACGCGTTGACCGCCGATGCGAACTCGGGGCCGCGATCTTCTTGCAAGAAGTGGCCGCCCCCTTCGATGGTCTGATGTGGCATACCGGCCGCCCCGGGCACGCTCTTGCGGAAGATCCACTCGCCATTGCGCGTGACCGGATCGCTGTCGCCGAACATCGTCACCAACGGCTTGGTCCACGACCGCAACAACTCCCATGCATCGCGATTGGGTTTGCTCGACGGGTCGTTCAACGACGCCGGCACGAGCGACGGCATGATCTTGGGTCCGGCCTTGTAGTCCTCGGAAGGAAACGGTGCGTCGTACGCGGCCAGCACTCCGGGCGCGAGCGGCTTGCTGGTGCATCCACCCTGGATGATGGCCGACGTCGGGAATGGATCGGCCTTCTGGCTGAACTCGCGCCACTTCAAGAACGCTTCGTTCGGCTCGGGATCACCGGTGGGCATACCGGTGTTGGCCACGACGATGCGTGCGAACCGCTGAGGTAGCGCCATCGCCACGCGCAAACCGATCAAGCCACCCCAGTCCTGACACACGAGCGTGAGGTTGTGCAGGTTGTTGGCGAGAAGCCACTGGCTCATCCAGTCGACGTGACGCTCGTACGTGTGGTCGGTCATCTTGGTGGGCTTGTCGCTGCGTCCGAAACCGACGAGATCGGGAGCGATCACGCGATGTCCGGCCGAGACGAACACCGGAATCATCGTGCGGTACAGATAGGCCCAGGTGGGTTCACCGTGCATACACAAGATGGTCTCGTTCGCATCGCTCGGACCCGCGTCGACGTGGTGTACACGCAACGTCGTGCCGTCGTGAGCCGTGACGTCGGTGTACACCGGTTCGTACGACCAAGTGGGAAGTGAGGCGAAAGCCGACTCGGGAGTGCGCAGCACGTCCATCGTCGCGATGGTAGCAAGAACTCGACGGCCGGTGGTCTGCGTCAGGGCAAGCGGTAGGTACTCGACAACCGCGCCGGCCCGTCGTCGTCGACCACCAACAGACGACCTTCAGCGGTCAACTGCGTGAGATGAGCGAGCACACTGCGCGCGGCCGGAATGTGTAGTTCGGGTACGACTGCGGCGTACATCCGCCGCACCATCGGAGCCACCGTGCCGATGCCATCGGCGACGCAAGCCAGAACTTGAGCCTCACGAGCGAGGCGATGGTCGTAGTACGCGGAGAGGAACGGCCCAGGATCGGTGACCGGTGCACCGTGAGTGGGCCACAACACACGGTCGCCACGACTTTGAACCTTGGCCAATGACGTGAGGTAATCGCGCATGTCGCCGTCGGGTGGCGAGACGATCGTGGTGCTCCAGCCCATGATGTGATCGCCCGTGAACAGAGCCTCTTCTTCATCGAGGGCCACGCACATGTGATTCGACGTGTGTCCGGGAGTGTGCACCGCGCGCAGCGTCCAGCCGTCGCCGGCCACCGCCACGTCGCCGTCATCGACCTGAATGTCGGGCACGAAACCGGTGTCGACCGACTCGCGCATCTCCGCGTCGTCGGGATCGAGGCCGGCTTTGCGAGCGATCTCGCGCTCTTCTTCGATCTGCTCGGCGGTCTTGGGCGGCGGAGCCAACGACTCCATCACCTTCATGTCGGCGTCGTTGTCGAGAATGCCGACGTCGCCGTGCGATTTCCATGAGACCGTGGGCGCACCCATGAGTTCGCGAGCCCAGGCCGCCAAACCCACGTGGTCGGTGTGGCAATGCGTGATCACGATCGCGCGCACCTCGTGATCGCGAACCGCGTCTTCCAGGGCTCGACGATGCTCGGGAAGATCGGGGCCCGGATCGATGATCGCGATGTCGCGACCCGCCCCCACCAGGTAGGTGCCGGTTCCGGTGAAGGTGAACCGCGATGGGTTGCGCGCGACGATGCGCCGAATGAGCGGGCTCACCGACGCGACGGTTCCGTATTCGAGCGAATCGATCGGAGGAACGAAGGGGATGCCAGCCATCGGAGATCAGTCCCGGCTTCCGACTGCGGCCGCCAGTGACCCGACGATACGCACTTCACCCACCGGCCGTCCATGGCCGAGGACGGGTGAGGCGAACGCACTCGGATCGACCGACGACGTGTCGATGCCCAACAACGACAACGCACCGCGCATGATCGGTGGACGAGCACGATTGGCTCCGTCGGCCACTTTCATGGCCACGGCGCGCCCATCGGGAAGGGCCACGGCGAACACTCCTTCGGCTCCGTCCTTGGCCATCAGTCCGGCCACTCCCCGCATCACGAGCGTCACGTCGCGTTTCGGTCCGCCCACCATCTCGGGGTGGGAGGTCATGGCGCGATGAATTCGCCGGCCATGCTCACCGGCTTCACCCGTGGCCAGGTTGCGAAAGGCGTGGGCCAATCCGAGAAGACTGATCACGTGCGCCGGTGCGCCGCAGCCGTCGATGCCGATGGCCGCAACACTGCCCGAGGTCAATGCCGGCAATGAATCGGTGATGGCGCGTTGCAGCGGGTGGTCTTCCGACAGGTACGACGCATCGCGAGACCATCCCGACGCCACACAGGTGGCCAGCATTCCCGCGTGTTTGCCCGAACAGTTCTGCTGAAGGGACGACTCGTGGCCACCGCGTCGTAGAACGTCGTGGGCCTCGTGGTCGTCGAGCGGAAGGTCGGGTGTGTTGCACAGAGCGTTCTCGTCGAGGCCGACGGTCGCCAGGATGCGGCGCACTCCATCGAGATGCTGCGCGAGACCATCGTGGCTCGAACACACGAGCGCGAGCAGGTCGTCGGGAAGGTCGAGACCATTGGCCAACATCGCGTTGACCTGGAGCGGCTTCATCGACGAACGCGGGTAGATGTCGAGAGCCGGGTCACCGGCGGCGAAGGCGACGCGGCCATCGGAGTCGAGAGCGACCACCGCCGCGTGATGGACCGATTCGAGCTGATCGCTGCGGAACGACGCCGCGATCGGTTCGTAACCGGCCAGCGGATCGACCGAGCCGTTGGTCATGCGCCGCGGCCCCGTCGAAAGCGACGGCGCTCACCAGCCGAGTGTTCGGTGTTCCGCTCGCGCCGCTTCGGTTTCTTGTCGGGCGCACGAACGAGTGGATTGTCGATGAGTTCGTGACGCTCGCCCGACGCCGACGCCAGCGCCACCGCCATCGCCGCCACCGGCAACGCCAACACGGCACCAACGGGCCCGAGTAACGCGGCGCCGGCAATGGCGGAACCGAACGACACGGCCGGATGGATCTCCATCGTTCGCGCGGTGATGCGCGGCGCGATCAGGAAGTTCTCCAACTGCTGGTACAAGATGATCACGAGCACGACTGCCAACGCCTTGATGGGCGAATCGATGAACGTGAGAAGAATCGGCAGGACTCCGGCCACGTATGTACCGATCACGGGGATGAACTGCGAGATCAAGCCCACCCAAATGGCCAAAGCGACCGGGGCGGCCGTGCCGATCGACTGGAACGCGATCCAGTGCACGAGTGCCGAGGCACCAGCGAGCAACGCCCGCGAGTACAGATAGCCACCGGTCTTGTCGATCGCGAGATCCCAGGTGTCGAGCACACGTTGCTGCCGGGCCGCCGGGAGACGACTGCAGATGGCGCGGCGCAGACGCGGACCGTCGGCCACCAAGTAAAAGGTGAACAACATCACCGAGAAACCTTGGAGCAACAGACCGAGTGCGGTGACCGAGAGCTTCAACGCGTCGTCCTGTCGATTGCGAATGAATTCCTGCACCGATCCATCCGGATCCTGGATGCTGTCGTTCACGGCTCCAGCGTCGATGTTGGCCCCGAAGGTGTCGTTCAAGAAGTTGACGGTGCGATTGACGTAGCGCTCGGAGTTCTGCAGCAAGTCGGCGACCTGCGTGCCGACCAATGTTCCGATGGCGACGACGAAGATGAGAACAGCCGCGATCACACCGAGCAGGATGACGAGAGTCGAACGACCGCGGGGCCAACCGCGGCGCGCCAACCGCGCCACACCGGGTTCGATGGCCAAGGCCAAGAACAGCGACACCAGCAACAAGATGAGCAGCGAGAACAAACGGTCGTACGCGTAGCGAACGAGGATCGTGGCCAGGAAGCCGAGCCAGAAGACGAGGACCGCTTTCCAGATCCAGCGCGGCATCTTCGAGGAGTTCGGATCGAACTCGACCCCGCCGGTCTTCTGACCATCCGACATGTGACGAGCGTACTGATCCGGACAGAGCAGTCCACCGCGGGAGATGGAACGATGGAATCATGAACGCCAAAGCCCACCGTCCCTCGCCGATCGAACCCGTGCGCTCGGTCCTGGCCGATGCCGTTCGGTCGCGGGTTGTAGGTACCAATGCCGAACAACGGGCCAGCGAACTGTTCACCACTCCCGGTCCGCGCTGGTTCGACGAGAACCGCCCCATTCGCACCGTGCACTCCGACACCGCGATGTTCATCGGTGGCTTGCGTGCGCTTCTGTTCCAATCACTCCATCCCCTCGCCATGGCGGGCGTCGCCCAACACAGCGATTACCGCCACGATCCGTGGGGTCGCTTGCAACGCACCGCCGACTTTCTCGCCGCCACCACCTTCGGTCCGGAGGCCGAAGCCACGAAAGCCATCGAGATGGTGAAGCGTGTGCACACGCGTGTGGTCGGGACCGCGAGCGACGGCCGTCGTTACAGCGCGAACGACCCACACCTCTTGAAGTGGGTGCATCTCGCCGAAGTCGATTCGTTCTTGCAGTCGCACCGTCGTTTCGGAGCGACCTCGCTGTCGAACGCGGATGCCGATCGCTACGTTGCCGACATGGCCGTGATCGCCGATCGTCTCGGCGTGATCGAACCTCCCACCTCGACGCTGCAACTCAAGCGGCAACTGGCCGAGTACCGACCCGAATTGAAGAGCTCCCGAGAAGCGCACGAAGCCGCTCGCTATCTGCTGGTGACTCCCCCGCTGCCGATGATCGCTCGCCCGGTGTACGGCGTGATCGCCGCCGCGGCCGTGAGCCTGCTTCCACTATGGGCGCGGGTGCCGCTGCGACTGCCGTGGTTCCCGGTGAGCGAACGGGCGATCGTGCGGCCAGCCGGTGACGTTCTGGCTCGTGCCATGCGGTGGGCACTCGGTCCCGACTCGCCCAGCCAGCAGGTTCCGGCCGAGTTTCACATCGACGTCTGAATCAGACACGCCGCGACGAGCGCTTCACGAGTTCGTCGTACAGCGACTGCTGAGCCGGATCGGTGCAGGCCGTGTCTTCCGGATGCCACTGCACGCCAAGGAGCCACTGACCCGAACCCGTGTGTTCGAGTCCTTCGACGAGGCCATCGGCTGACGACGCGGTGACCTTCAGACCCTTGGCGATCTCGTCGAGGCCTTGGTGATGAAACGAGGCGACACGCGCCTTGGTGGTGCCCATCGCGGTGGCCAACTTCGAACCTTTCACGATCACGACGTCGTGCAACACGAAGTCCTGACCGGCTGGAAACTTCGTGGGCGCGTGTTGCACCGACGTCTCACCGATGTGCTGGATGAGCGAACCACCCAAAGCGACGTTCACGAGTTGAATTCCGCGACACACGGCCAAGGTGGGCATCTTGGCGGCCAACGCAGCGCGAACGAGCGCCATCTCGAAGTGATCCTGTTCGGGATTCACTCCATAGACGTGCGGCTGGCGTTGCTGACCGTAGAGATGCGGATCGACATCGGGGCCACCCATGAGCACCAAACCGTGGAAGCGATCGAGGAGTTCGACAGCGTCGTCGTGGCGAAGTTCGCGCGGGCTGAGCGTGACCGGTTCGCCGCCAGCGCGAAGCACCGCGTCGAGGTACACCCGGCCGGCGAACGAGATCGCGCTCCGCGACACGCGACCGGCCGCGGCCATTCGTCCAGCAATCGCGATGAGAGGCCGAGACATGCGGTCAGGCTAACGACGCGAGCTGAACGACCGACGAAGACCGGCCGCCAGGTCGCCGCGTCGGCCCACCACCACGTCGTCGAGTTCGAGCCATGCCGCCATGTCGGTCAACTCGTCGCGCAGGGCCGCGACCACCGCCGCCTTGTCGACGCCCGGTTCACCGAACACGCCGTGCACCAGGAGCGATCCGGCCGCGCGATCGGCTTTCAAGTCGACACGCCCCACCAACGTGTCACCCAGAACGAACGGAAGAACGTAGTAGCCGAAACGCCGCTTCGGAGCCGGGGTGTAGATCTCGATGCGATAGTGGAAATCGAAGAGCCGTTCGGCGCGCTTGCGGTTCCAGACCACCGGATCGAACATCGACACCAGGGCTCGTGCGTCGACTCGACGCGGTCGACGCGCATCGGCATGTACATAGGCGATGTCGCGCCAACCGTCCACCGTCACCGGTGTGATTCGTTCCGCCTCCACCAATTCAGCGATGCGGGGTTTCACATCCCTGGTGTCGAGTCGGAAGTAGTCGGCGATGTCGTACACCGTTCCCACACCGAGAGCACGCGTCGCTTTGTCGACGAGTTCGCGCTGGGCATCGACGGCCGACGGAGTGCGCACACGCAGGTGTTCGGCCGGAATGACTCGTTCGGGCACGTCGTACACACGAGCGAAGTCGCGGGTACGTCGCGTGGCGGTGAGTTGACCGCACATGAACAAGTACTCGAGAGCGATCTTGCCGTCGTCCCAGTCCCACCACGAACCCTTCGGCCCACAACGCTCCCGAAGGTCGGCCGAGGTGATGGCGCCGTCCTGCGCGACCCGCTGAAGCACGTCATCGACGAACGATGGGCGGCGCTTCAGAAGGCTGCGCGCCGACTGCCACGGCCCGTGTTGGCTGCGTTCCATCTTCCAGCGCCACAAACGATGATCGCGGGTCGGAACATGGGCCGCTTCGTGCGCCCAGTACTCGAAGAGTTCACCCCGGGCCGTCGCCGACGGAATCAGATCGCGACGGTGAACTCCGAGACGCGAGAACACGGGCAACTCTTGGCTGCGAACCAGAACGTTGACCGAATCGATCTGGATGACACCCATGGTGTCGACTGCGTTTCGTAGATGGCGACGATCGACGCGACCGGCCGGGCGCGCACGATCGAGCCCTTGCGCTGCCAGGGCGATGCGTCGCGCCTCGGGAAGCGAAAGGGAACGCGTGCGGTCAGTCGGCGACGCTGATCGTGACTGAGTTGATGACGACATCGGTACGCGGACGATCGCCCGGGCCAGTGGGGACGTTCTGCATCGCTTCCACGACGTCGAGTCCCTTCACGACCTTGCCGAACAGCGAATACAGCGGTGGCAGACGCACACCGTCGGAACCACTGATGAGGAAGAACTGCGAACCGTTGGTGTTGGGGCCAGCGTTGGCCATCGCCAATGAACCGATCTCGTACTGACCGGCCTTGGGCAACTCGTCTTCGTACTGATAGCCGGGACCGCCGCGACCGGTGCCGGTGGGGTCGCCGCCCTGACACACGAAACCCTTGATGATTCGGTGGAAGATGATGCCGTCGTAGTAGTGGTTCAACGCGAGGAACACGAAGCTGTTGACGGTCTTCGGAGCCTTCACCGCGTCGAGAGCGATGACCAACTCGCCCATCGATGTGCTCATGGTGGCGGTGTATCGCTTCGTCGCATCGATTCCCATGGGCGGGTAGGCCCGGAACTTCTGCTGCTTGGGGGCTGATCCATCGAAGGGAGGGAAGGTCTCTGACATGAGGGACGACGCTACCTCCCACCACTACATTGGGTTCGTGGCCGACAACACCCGCCCCGACGAACCGTCGATCGACGACATCGAACGTGATCTCGCCGACGTGGAGGCAGCAATGACCCGGCTCGAATCGGGCACCTACTGGACGTGCGAGGTCACCGGGCAGCCGATCCCCGACGAAACCCTCGACGCCAACCCTCTGATTCGTCGGCTCCCGTCCTGACGAGCAGACTGGTGGGGTGAGTATTCGCCAAGTCACCGTGTCGGTCAACGGAGTCGATCTTCAAGTCACCGAGGCCGGCAATCCATCGGATCCATGTGTGGTTCTGTGCCACGGTTTTCCCGAGTCGGCGCACTCGTGGCGTCACCAGGTGTCATTTCTTGCCGACGCGGGGTACCACGTGATCGCACCCGACCAACGTGGCTACGGGTTCTCGTCCTCACCGAAGCGGGTGGAGGACTACGGAATCCGCCAACTGACTGGCGACATCATGGCTCTGCTCGATCATTACGGACACGAGACCGCCACGCTCGTAGGTCACGACTGGGGCGCGCTCGTGGTGTGGGACGCCGGACGACTCCACCCCCAACGCTGCAACGCGATCGTGGCCGTCAGTGTTCCGCTCACGCCATGGCCCGGTCGTCCGACCGATCTGTTCAAAGCGATGTTCGGCGACCGCTTCTTCTACATGCTCTACTTCCAACCGGTCGGACCAGCCGAGCGCGAACTCGAGGCCGACGTGCGCCGCACGATGCACTCGATCATGTGGGGCGCCTCAGGCGAGATGTACAAGGGAATTCCCACTGACATCCCGCCCATGGAAGGAACAGGGTTCCTCGACATGTTCACGGACGTTCCCGAACGACTTCCGTCCTGGCTCACCGCCGACGACCTCAACACGTACGTGAAGCAATACACCAACAGCGGCTTCTTCGGACCGGTGTCGTGGTACCGCAACCTCGACGCCAACTACGACATCATGAAAGACATCCCCTTCGACGTGATGACGATGCCGACGTTCTTCATCGGCGGATCGAAAGACGGGGTGATCGCATCGCGTCTCGACACCATCGACACGACCAACTCGATCACTCCCAACTACAAGGGAAGTGTGATCATTCCCGAAGCCGGTCACTGGACCCAGCAAGAGAAGCCGGACGAGTTCAACGCGGCGCTGTTGGGTTTCCTGCGGTCTCTCTGAACACTCGCGGGATCCACTGCGCCGTCGGGAACCGATCAGACCACACCGACGCGGGATCGACACCATGTGGCGGCCAATTGGCGTCGCACGTGTACGCATGCCACTCGAACGGATTGCGGTAGTACGCGAAGCGATCGATCTCGGTGGAGAGTGACCGTTCGCTATGGGACGCGACGCGGCGCACGAGTGACACGATCACTCCCCCGACGAACCACGAGATGTAGGCGATCGGATACAACGGTCCGAACACGCGTTGTTGCCACACATGAACGTCTTCGTGATCGGTCACGAGTTTGCGACGTCGTTCGTTGAGTACACCATCTCGTCCGGCCGCACCATTGACGACCGTGCCGATGGTGACCGCGAAGCCACGACGGAGCACGAGTCCTTCACGATGCACCATGCGGTTCTGACGTTCGGACAGCGACGGTTCGTAACCGGGTGACACACCGGTGATTCGCTCACGCAGCTCGCCGAGGCCCAGCACGACCAGACCGGCCGCGGTGGTGGGAAGAGCCCAGGTGTGATCGAGCACGAACGCGGCTCGACCGCGGCGCGTCGACCAGTCGTACACGCGTCGACGGCCGGCGACGAGACCATGCAGGAGACCCACAACCGCGCCAAGAATCGTGGAGCGCAGAACGCGTCCAGCCAACGCGCCCAGGAGTGCACCTCCCAGCGCCGCGCCCGCCACTCCGTTGCGATCGACGGGATCAACGGCTGTCACTACAAGAATCCCTTGTGTCCGAGCGCCATGACGTCCATCAGAGCAGCAATGGCCACGTGAAGGGCGACGCCCCACCAGATGCTGCGCGAACGCAGAGCGAGTGTGCCCATGACGATTCCGCCCACGATCGATGCCGCTGCTTCCAACGGTGGTTTCACGAAGTGGATCATGAGATACGGCACGGTGGCCACCAACACCGCAGTGGATCCGAGAAAGTCGGCGAGTCCGAGAACCAAGAATCCGCGGAAGAACGTCTCGATGGCCACGAACTGCACGACGTAGAACACCCACCACACCGACAGGTCGCCCCACACCCCGGTCTGACCAGGAGCCACATCGAAGAGTGGATACCGACTCTGGAATTCGGCGAACCAACTCGCCGCGATGACGAACGGCGCACCGATCACGAACAGAACCAGATACGTGCGGGCGTGTTCGACCGTACCGGTGATTCGCCAACCGAGATCGTGGCGATGTCCACCGGACAATCGAACGACGACGAACGGCACGACGAGATAGAAGACGATCTGTGTGCCGGCCCAGAAGCACATCTGGGTGAGATGACTCCACGAGTCGTCGGACAGGTTCTGTCCGAAGCGAGCACCCCACAGGCACACGAGTGCCGTGGCGAGAACGATGATCACCCGCCGTTGGCGGGCGTCGACGGTCACCGGTCGCGAAGTTTGGCGAGGAGTCGCAGGATCTCGAGGTACAGCCACACGACGGTGACCAAGAGACCGAAGGCTGCGAACCACTCGACCGAACGCGGATACTTCTCGGCCACACCGCGTTCGATGAAGTCGAAGTCGAGAGCCAGGTTCATCGCGGCCAGGACTGCGACCACCACACTGAAACCGATACCGAACGCGCTGGCCGACGAGATGAACGACGGCTGTGCGCCGAACAGCGACAACAGCAACGACACTCCGTAGAACACCATGAGGCCGAGCGTGGCGCCGATCACGATGCGACGGAAGCGGTCGGTGACCTTGATGATGCGCAGTCCGTAGAGCGCCAGCATCACGGCGAACACCGCAACGGTGGCACCAGCCGCTTGCACGACGATTCCGTCGTAGTACGTCTCGTAGGCCCGTGAGATCGCCCCGACGAAGAAGCCCTGGGCCACGGCGTACACGGGTCCGAGAACACGAGCCCAGTTGGGCTTGAACGCGAGAACGATCGCGCACACCAAACCGACGAGAACGCCACCGATCGCAAGTGCGGGGAACTCGGTGACTTCACCTCGCGGCGCTTCCACCGCGGCCCACCCGAACCCGGCACCAGCGAGCAACAGCACGAAAAGAACTGCCGTGGCCGACACCGTTCCACCGAGGGTCATCGCGGTGGTGGTGGGATTCCACGGGCTCACGGGGCCGTCGTCGATCGGACGACGGGATTCGGGCGCTGGTGCGGCCCAGCCAGAATCGGCCTCGGCGGCCTTCTGCAGACGATTTTCATTTAGCAGGGGATTCGACATCGCTCATCTCCTCGACTCGGTGCTCGAACGATACCAATCTCCCCGCATCTACGGGTGGCGGGAGGTTGTTGTTGCACGGTCGGTCGGTAGCGTTCCGCCCATCACCGCCAGGCGGAGTGGCAAACCACTGAATGGTGATGCGTTCTCTTCCGAGAACGGTCGAGTGAGCAACATCCTGTGATGAATCGAGGGTGACCGATGGCCAAGGATCGCGTTGAGCGTGACGAAGAAGATCTCGTTCGTCTGTACCTGTCCGACATCGGTCAGTACACACTTCTGACGAAGGACGACGAAGTACGTCTCGCCAAGCAGATCGAAGCGGGCAAGACCGCTCAGGCCGCCATGGCGTCAGCCGATCCGAAGAGCCTCACCCCGGCCAAGAAGCGCGAACTACGCAACCTCGTGCGCGACGGCGAGACCGCCGAGCGTCAATTCGTTCAGTCGAACCTGCGCCTCGTGGTGTCGATCGCCAAGAAGTATCAGGCGTCGGGTCTGCCGCTGCTCGACCTCATTCAAGAGGGCAACCTCGGCCTCATGCACGCCGTCGAGAAGTTCGACTGGCGCAAGGGCTTCAAGTTCTCCACATACGCCACATGGTGGATCCGCCAGGCCATCACTCGCGGTATCGCCAACACCGGTCGCACCATTCGTTTGCCAGTCCATGCCGGCGACACCCTCGCGCGCCTGCAGAAGGCTCGCTCGCGCCTCGAGCTCAAGTTCGGTCGCCAGCCCACTCTGCGCGAACTGGCCGAAGAAGTCGAGATGCCCGAAGACAAGGTCACCGAGGCCCTGCGCTTCGCCGCCGAGCCGCTGTCGCTCAGCGAACCGCTTCGTGAGGACGGCGATGCCGAACTCGGTGACGTGGTCGAAGATCGCTCGGCCGAGAGTCCGTTCGAGATGGCGGCCACCGCGCTGCTGCCCGAAGAGATTCAGCGTCTCCTCGCCCCGCTCGACGAGCGCGAGCGCGAGATCCTGAAGTTGCGCTTCGGCCTCGATCGCGGCGAGCCGCGCACCCTCGAAGAGGTCGGTGAGCACTTCAACCTCACGCGTGAGCGCATCCGCCAGATCGAAGCTCGCGCCATGAGCAAGTTGCGCCACCCGTCGAGCGACACCGGCGCTCGCGACCTGCTCGCCGTCTGATCGCCATCCACTAGCGTTCGCCCCACAGCAAGGGGGAACATGGCTGAGATTCACGGGTCCTGCGAACAACGCTTTTCGGCGTTGCGCGACATCTTGTCCGCCAACATCGATTCGGGTGCCGATGTCGGCGCGTCGGTCGCGGTGGTGCACAACGGCGAGATGGTGGTCGACATGTGGGGCGGCTGGGTCGACACAGACCACTCGGCGCCGTGGGACAAGGACACGATCACCAACGTGTGGTCGAGCACCAAGACCCAAATGGCGCTGTGTGCGCTCATGCTCGCCGATCGCGGGCAACTCGATCTCGACGCACCGGTGGCCACGTACTGGCCCGAGTTCGCCGCCAATGGCAAAGAGAAGGTTCTGGTTCGACAACTGTTGTCGCACACCTCGGGTGTGTCGGGATGGGATCAGCCCATCACGGTCGACGATCTGTACGACTGGGAGAAGTCGACGGCGAAGTTGGCCGCGCAGGCTCCGTGGTGGGAGCCCGGCACGCGTTCGGGTTATCACGCGCTGAACCAGGGTCACTTGGTGGGTGAAGTGATCCGTCGCATCACCGGCAAGAAGCTGGGCGAGTTCTTCCGCGACGAAGTGGCCGGACCACTCAATCTCGACTTCCACATCGGACTGGCTCCGAGCGAGTTCGGCCGAGTGTCGAACGTGATTCCTCCGCCGCCGCTGCCCATCGACATGACTGCTCTCGATCCGAATTCGGTGGTGGTGAAGACGTTCACCGGTCCGGCGCCGGGGGCCGAGGCATCGTGGACGAGTGAATGGCGTCAGGCCGACATCGGTGCTGCCAACGGTCACGGCAACGCACGTTCGCTCGCCTGGTCGCAAAGTGCGATCAGCAACGGAGGTGTGGTGAAGGGCAAGCGATTGTTGTCGCAGAAGACGATCGACAACATCTTCCGCGTACAAGCCGACGGTCACGACGACGTGTTGATGGCCCCGGTGAAGTTCGGTATCGGTTACGGATTACCGAACGAAACCGTGCCGCATCTTCCGACCGATCGCCGCGCGTGCTTCTGGGGTGGTTGGGGTGGTTCGGCGGTCGTGAACGATCTCGACGTGAACCTCACGGTCGTGTACGTCATGAACAACATGCTCGATGGTCTCGTCGGTGACTTCCGCGGAACGTCGCTCGTGACGGCCGCGTTCGAAGCCGTCCAGAAGTAAGAAACTTCCGCGCAACCTGCGCATTCGCGGAGGTGGACGGGACCCGTCGCTTCGCTCCTCCCGATTCCGCGCAACCTCCGCATTCGCGGAGGTGGACGGGACCCGTCGCTTCGCTCCTCCCGATTCCGCGCAACCTCCGCATTCGCGGAGGTGGACGGGAATCGAACCCGCCGAACGGGGTTCGCCCGTTCCAACCGCTTTGAAGGCGGCGGAGTCCACCAGGTACTCGGACACCTCCGACGGTGAGGGTACTGCCCGATCGTCACTAACCTGCCCGCCATGAAGCGACTCGTGATGTTCGCGGCACTCGTGGGCCTGGTCGCCTACGCCGCCAAGAAACTCAAACTCGTCTGATCGTCTCCGCGTCACCGGAGGTTCTCCACACACTCCGGCGACTTCACGGTCACCGACTTCCCCTCCGTCCTGCTCGTGAGAGGTCGTCTTGTTCGTCGTCGTTTCTTCGCCCAAAGGGGGCTGCGGTACCTCGGTGGTGTCCACCGCCCTGGCCGCGCTTCTCAGCACTGCCGTCATCGATCGCGATCGTCGCCTCTCCACTCGCCTGGTCGACCTCGGTGGCGACCAGCCGGCCATCCTCGGTGTCGGCACTCCTCCACACGGCATCACCAACTGGATGATCGACGCCGCCGGTCGGCGGCTGGCCGATCTCACGACACCGGTCACCGACCAGCTGGCGATCGTGCCGTTCGGTTCCGGGTCGTTACCCCCGACCGAGTCCACCACCTGGTCGGTCTTCGCTTCAGCCCTGCAGCACGACACCGGCACTCATCACACCGTTGTCGATGCCGGCCTCGTGACTCTTCCCGATTCTCTGTACGAACACTGCGATCTCCACATCATGATCGTGCAGCCCTGTTATCTCGCGCTACGACGAGCGGTGGTCGACCCCCGAATCAAACTGGTCGATGGTCTTGTGGTCGTGCGTCCCCCGCATCGAGTGCTCAACGATCGTGATGTCGAGAACGTCCTCGGCGTATCAGTTCTCGCGTCCGTACCCATCGATCACGACGTCGCTCGCCGGGTCGATTCGGGGCTTCTCCACTCCCGCCTTCCCGACGTTCTGCGTCTCGGCCTCGAACCACTCGTCGTCGGACCTCGCCACCCGTCACCGTGATCTCGCCACTCCCGCCTCTCATCCGCGACCTGCTCGACGACCATCAAGTCACCGACGTACTCGTGAACAACGGAACCGACGTCTGGGCCGAACGACGAGGTCGCGTCGACTTCTGCGGTCATCTGCAACCCGGTGACGTGGAAGCCATGTTCGAACGCATCCTCGCGTCATCGGGTCGTCGCCTCGACCGACTACATCCGGTGGTCGACACACGCCTACCCGACGGCACCCGCGTGTGCGGTGTCATTCCGCCCATTGCCGTCGACGGCGCCTGCGCCGCGTTCCGATCGCTCGGCAAGAACATGTTCGGTATTGACGACTTCACCGACGACTCGTTCGTTCGGACCGCGGTGCGTGATCTCGTGGCGGCTCGACACAACGTGCTCGTGTCGGGCGCGACCGGGGCGGGTAAGACGTCACTTCTCGCCGCACTCGTCGACGACGCATCACTCGACGATCGGATCGTGGTTCTCGAAGACACCACCGAACTCGCCGTGACCCATCCGCACGTCGTTCGACTCGAGTGCCGACCGGCCACCGCCGAAGGTCGCGGTGCCATCGACCTCGACGCATTGCTACGCACGTCGCTTCGCCTTCGACCCGATCGCATCGTGGTGGGCGAGATCCGCGGCATCGAGGCCGTCACCCTCGTCAACGCACTCAACACCGGCCACCGCGGATCACTCGCCACCATTCACGCCAACTCGGCCACCAATGCCATCGCCCGCCTCGGTCTTCTGTTGCGACGGTCCACACCCGGGCTCGATCGGACCACGGTCGACGAGATGATCACCGCCGCCATTCACACCGTCGTTCACGTCGAGCGGCTCGGCAACGGGCGGCGAGCCATCACGCGAGTGCACTCCCTGCACACCACATCATGAGTCCGTTCGATGCATCGTCTCTCCGATGGCGGGCCCGTCGTCGCTGTCGCGATCTGCGCGTCGCCCACGACCACCATCTCGAAGAGGCCGTGCGTGCGTTGGGTCATCACCTCGCGAGCGGATCGAGTCTCACCACGGCGGTTCGGCTCGCCAACGCCAGCCATCCCACCGCCACGTTCGGTGAACTCCGAGCCGCTGTCGATCGAGGATCGACCATGATCGAGGCGTGTGATCACCTGGCAGGCGGCGCCGACGCGACGTCTGATACGTCACTCACATTGCGCGTCATCGCACTCGCGGCCGAGCACGGTGGCGATCCGGTTGCGCACATCGACGCGCTCGAAGGCACGCTGCGGGAGCGTCGACATGCGCGCGACGAACGCCGAAGCCAGGCGAGCACCGCGCTGGCGTCCACCCGTTTTCTCACCGTCTTGCCGATCGTCTGCAGCGTGTGGATCTGTCTCGACGACCAGTCGGTGCGCGAGGTTCTGCTCGGGTCGCCCCTTGGCTACGCCTGCCTCACGATCGGCTTGGTCCTCAACGTCGTCGGTCGACGCTGGGTGACGCGGTTGGTGCGCTTCGCATGATGCTGCTCGTCGGAGCCTTGGCTGTCGTGCTGTGGACGCTGCGCCGACGTCGACGTTCGCGGGCCCGCCGATTGCGACTCGCCCTGCTTCACGCACTCCCCGACACGATCGACATCGTGGCCGCCGGGTTACGGGCGGGTTGCTCGAACTCCGATCTCTTGCGCCTGGCCGCACGGTCGGCGCCCGAACCACTGAAGGCGCACTTCGTGGCCGCGATCCGACAGTTCGACGACGGCGCCCGCATGGGTGAAGCGCTGAGTTCGTTGGCCCGATCGGCCGGCCCGGATGTCGAGCCGCTCGTGTCGGTGCTCCGTGATGGCGATCACCTCGGCATCCCCATCGACGAACGCATCGCCCGATTGTCGACCGACGCCCGAGCCACTCGTCGACGACTCAGCGAAGCCTCGGCTCGTGAACTTCCGGTGCGCCTCACTCTTCCGATCGTCACCTGCATTCTTCCGTCGTTCGTCGCCATCGTGATCGTGCCGGTTCTCATCGGCACGCTCGCCGATCTCCGCTCCAACTTCTGAAAGTCACCATGAACCGAGATTCCGGACAAGCAACATCCGAATACGCGCTGGTCATCCTCGCTGCCGCGCTCATCGCCCTCCTCGTCGTCGCCTGGGCCTCCGGCGGCGGTGGAGCCGGCAAGATCGGCGACCTGTTCGATCAGGTGATCGACAACGTGATGTCGCGCGTGCCGTGACGTCACGCGACCGCGGACAAGCCACGGTCGAACTCGCACTGGTACTTCCGCTTGTTCTCGTCGTTCTCCTCGGTTGTCTGCAAGTGGTCGAGGTGTTGGTCGAGCAGGTTCGCCTCGTCCACGTGGTGCGTGACGGGGCGCGGGCGGCTTCGGTCTCCGACGATCCGGAGGCGGCGGCTCGAGCCGTCACCGGTGCGCACCGAATCCGTCTCGACGTCGCGACCACCGACACCACCGTCGACGTGACCGGATGGGTCGACGTCACGACCGATGTGCCCCTGATCGGTCGACTACTCCCCGACATCACTCTGCGCGAACGCCTCACGATGACCGTCGAATCACCATGAGTCGGGTTCCGGTGAGGGCATCTCGCCGAACTACCGCAACACTGTGGGCGTGCAGACGGTGTGGGTTCTCGGCGACCAACTGAATCGCCGAATCGGTGCGCTGGCCGCAGCCACCCCCTCGACGCATCGAGTTCTGTTGGTGGAGAGCGTCGCCAAGCTCGCGTCGAAGGAATGGCACGTGCAACGAGCACATTTCGTGATCGCGTCCATGCGGCGTTTCGCCGAAGAGTTGCGAGCCGAAGGTTTCGAGGTCGACTATCGACGGGCCACGTCACTCGCCGATGGGCACCGGCTTCACGTCGAACAGTTCCGGCCCTCTGGGGTCGTGGTCACCGAACCGCTCAGTTGGGACGGTCTGGCACTCGTTCGGCGTCTCGGTTGTTCGCTCGTTCGGAGCAATCAGTTCCTGTGTCACTACGACGACTTCGCATCGTGGAAGTCCACGAAGAAGTCGTTCAAGATGGAGGACTTCTACCGCTGGCAGCGCAAGCGTCTCGGCTACCTCATGGACGGCGACGAACCCGTGGGCGGTCAGTGGAACTTCGACGCCGACAATCGCGAGCCTCCGCCCAAGGACGGTTCGGCCCCGTGGCCGATGCCGGTGGTGGACGTCCTCGACGATCTCGACACCGCGGTCCTCGACGACATCGCCCAACACACGCACGGCGCACAGCCGCACGGTCTGTGGGCCACATCACGCGCCGGTGCTCTGCGCCGACTCGACCACTTCGTCACCGACGTTCTTCCGATGTTCGGGCCGCACGAAGACGCCATGACCACCAACAGCTGGCACGTCGCGCACTCACTTCTCTCGCCGTATCTCAACATCGGCCTACTGCTGCCCGATGAGGTGTGCGATGCGGTGCAGCGCGCGTTCGACGACGGACGCGTCGCCATCGCCTCAGCCGAAGGGTTCATCCGACAAGTGATCGGATGGCGCGAGTACGTGTGGGGTCTCTACTGGGCCTGGATGCCCGAGTACGCGCACGTCAACGAACTCGGCGCCAACGAACCGCTCCCGCCCGTGTTCACCGGCCGCGCCGACACGCGCATGAACTGCCTGTCGCACGTGCTGGCCGCCGTCGATTCACACGCTTACGCCCACCACATTCAGAGATTGATGGTGATCGGCAATCTCGCGCTCATCGCCGGGGTCGATCCACGTGCACTCACCGACTGGATGTGGGCCAACTTCGTCGACGGCGCCGAGTGGGTGATGGTTCCCAACGTGATGGGTATGTCGCAGTTCGCCGACGGCGGACGCATGGCCACCAAGCCCTACGCATCGGGTGGCGCCTACATCGATCGCATGAGCGACTACTGCAAGGGTTGCGCGTACGACCGCACCAAGCGCGTGGGTGACGACGCGTGTCCGTTCACCACGCTCTACTGGGACTTCATGGCGCGACACGAACCACGCTTCGGTCGTAATCCGCGGGTCGCCCAACAAGTGCGGGCCGCGTTCAAGTTGAAGGACCTCGACGAGGTTCGCGCACGAGCCCGTGAGGTGACCGTGATGTTGCGCGAAGGGCGCCTCTAGCCGCGTCCACCGCCGGGCGCGATGTTGTTCACACCGTCGGTGCGGAACGCCGGGTCGTACTTGCGCAGTTCGGCGCGGGCGATCGTCATCTTGTGCACTTCGTCGGGGCCGTCGGCCAGACGCAGTGTGCGGATACCCGCATACATGCCGGCCAGCGGGAAGTCCTGCGACACACCACCGGCGCCATGGGCCTGAATCGCACGATCGATGATCTTGAGTGCCACGTTGGGCGCCGCCACCTTGATGGCCGCGATCTCGGTACGCGCACCCTTGTTGCCCACGGTGTCCATGAGCCACGCGGTCTTCAAGGTGAGCAAACGAATCATCTCGAGTTCGATGCGGGCCTCGGCGATCCAGTCCTGGATGTTCGAACGCTCGGCGATGCGCTTGCCGAACGTCGAGCGACTCAGTGTGCGCTGGCACATGAGTTCGAGGGCGCGCTCGGCAGCACCGATGGTGCGCATGCAGTGGTGGATACGACCGGGTCCGAGGCGGGCCTGCGAGATCATGAAGCCATCGCCCTCGCCGGCGAGCAGGTTGCTCACCGGAACACGAACGTTCTCGAAGCGCACTTCGCCATGGCCTTCGACGTCGTTGTAACCGAACACGCGTAGGTCGCGAACGACGGTGACGCCTGGTGTGTCGACCGGAACAAGGATCTGACTCTGCTGCTGGTGCGTGGGCGCCTGCGGATTGGTCTTACCCATCACGATCATGATCTTGCAGTTCTTGTGGAAGATGTTCGACGTCCACCACTTGCGTCCGTTGAGCACGTAGTGGTCGCCGTCACGCTCGATCCGCAACGAGATGTTGGTGGCATCGGACGACGCCACATCGGGTTCGGTCATGCCGAATGCGCTGCGAATCTCGCCGTCGAGGAGCGGGCGCAACCACTTCTCCTGATGCTCGGAGGTTCCGAACATCGTGAGCACTTCCATGTTGCCGGTGTCGGGTGCCGAGCAGTTGCAGGCCTCCGACGCGATGGGTGAACGACCCATGATTTCGGCCAGCGGTGCGTAGTCGAGGTTGCTGAATCCCTCGCCCCACCATCCGCTGTGCGGTTGGAAGAGATTCCAGAGGCCACGCTTCTTGGCTTCGGCCTTCAGCGTCTCCATGATCGGAGCGTGGAAGTGCGGATCGCCCGACTCGGTGACCTGACGGTGATGTACATCCTCGTTGGGATAGATCCACTCGTCCATGAACGCCAGCAAGCGTTCGCGATATTCGAGACAACGATCGGAGAAGGCGAAATCCATGCCCCGACCGTAGTGCTCAGGTCTTTCGCCGCCGAAAGCCTCGTCGATCTTCGGCCTTGAGCCGGGCCTTTTGCTCGTCTTCCAAGGCTGCTTCCTCGGCAACCAGCCGCTTCATGCTCTCGAGACGCAGTGGGTCGAGTCGCCCGTCATCAATCGCCGCACGCACGGCGCAACCCGGTTCCTCTTCGTGCTTGCAGTCGCGGAATCGACAGTGGTCCATCAGGTCGAACACGTCGGAGAACGCTCGCTCGATGCCGTGACCGCTCGACCACAGACTCAACGCCCGCACGCCTGGCGTGTCGATGAGCCAGCCGGCCGAACCGATCGGCTCGGCGGGCAACGCGACCAACGACGTGGCGGTGGTGGTGTGACGACCGCGCTGATCACCCTCGCGCACCGCTTCGGTTCGCTGCACCGTGTCGCCTACGAGAGCATTGACCACGGTGCTCTTGCCCACACCACTCGCACCGAGCAGCGCGATCGTGCGACAGCCGGCCGCGAGTTGACGCAACCCGTCGAGGCCTTCGCCCGTGAACGAGCTCACCACGTGGAACTCCACGTCGGGGGCCACTGCTTTCAACGACGCAACGCGGTGTTCGACTTCACTCGCGTCTTCGATCAAGTCGCGCTTCGAGAGCACCACCACCGGTCGGGCCCCGCTGTCGAAAGCGAGCACCAACTCACGCTCGAGACGACGCTGATTGGGTGGAGACGCGATCGCGTGCAGCAGAAAAACGAAGTCGATGTTGGCGGCGATGGTATGGGATTCGGCGCGCTGACCTTCGAAGCTGGCGCGACGCACGAACGCGCTACGTCGCGGCAGAACCGTTTCCACGCGTTCGCCGTCGGCCGACACCACGACCCAGTCGCCCACCGCCACATCGGCGCCGATGTTGCGCACGCGAACGACGTCGCCTCCGACCCCGGCCGCCGTCCCACCGGAAGGCGGTGAGAACCACACCGTGCTCCATCCGCGATCGATGCGCGACACACGTCCGGGCCGTGCATCGGCGCGTACTGCGAGCGACGCCATGACGTCATCCCATGTGTCGTCCCAACCCAGGGATCGATCGCCGCGTTGCACGGTGTCGACCGTAGCGGCCTGGTGGAATGCACGGGCACGGTGTCGAACAACCGCCCGTCCGATACCGTGCGGCGATTCATGGCCCCACCTGCATCGATGCACGTACTCGTCGAGTTCGCTCGTCGAGTGTGCTTGACAAGCAGCCGAGCCATGTCGTAGCCCTGAAAAAGCATGACCTCGACCCGTAAACCCCTCGTGATCGTCGAATCGCCCGCCAAGGCGAAGACGATCGGCACCTTCCTCGGCTCCGACTACGAAGTCCGCGCGTCAGTCGGACACGTGGCCGATCTGCCGTCGAAGGGTCTGGCCGTCGACGTCGACAATCACTTCAAGCCCACCTACGAACTCACCGAACGCGGCGCCAAGGTCATCAAGGAACTGCGTCAACTCGTGAAGCAGGCGTCGGCTGTGTATCTCGCAACCGACGAAGACCGCGAGGGCGAGGCCATCAGTTGGCACCTCATCGAGAACCTCAAGTCGGCGCTCAAACCGGGCACGCCCGTGCACCGCGTGGTGTTCCACGAGATCACCAAGTCGGCCATCGACCACGCCTTCGCCCATCCGCGCGACCTCGACAACGGACTCGTCGACGCCGCCGAGACTCGCCGCATCCTCGACCGCCTCTTCGGCTACGAGGTGTCGCCGGTTCTGTGGCGCAAGGTCAACCGCGGTCTGTCGGCCGGTCGCGTGCAGAGCCCCACCATTCGCCTCATCGTCGAACGCGAACGCGAACGCATCGCCTTCGTGGCCGCCAGCTACTGGGGACTCGAACTCGTCTCGGCCACCGCCCCGTCGTTCACGGCCGATCTGTTGGAAGTCGACGGTGTTCGCGTGGCCACCGGCAAGGACTTCGACGCCAGCGGCCAGGCCTCCAGCAAGGTGACCGTCCTCGACGAAGCAGCCATCGGTTCGCTGGTGACCCGCCTCGGTTCGGCCCCGGTCACGGTGAAGTCGGTGGAAGACAAGCCCTACCGCTCGTCGCCCAAAGCGCCGTTCATGACCAGCACCTTGCAGCAGGAGGCCGGTCGCAAACTGCGGCTGTCGGCCCAGCAGGTGATGCGCACCGCCCAGGGTCTGTACGAGCGCGGATTCATTACATATATGCGTACCGACTCGGTGGCCCTGGCCGACGAGGCGCTCACCGCGGTGCGGGCCCAGATCGGCACCGAATTCGGGACCGAGTTCTTGTCGCCGAGCCCGCGTCAGTACGCCAACAAGGTGAAGAACGCCCAGGAGGCGCACGAGGCCATCCGGCCCAGCCTGCCCATCCGGTCACCCGAGTCGTTGGCCGGTCAGTTGAGCGGACCCGACCTCGCCTTGTACCGACTCATCTGGCAGCGCACCCTGGCCTCGCAGATGGCCGACGCCGCTGGCACCACGGTGTCGATTCGGTTGAGCGCCACGGCTCCGGCCGACGCCTCGTCGCCCGCGAGCGACTGCACCTTCGCCGCCAGCGGCACCACCATCACGTTCTCCGGGCACCGTCGCGCGTACGAAGAGTCGAGTGACGAAGGTGCCGACGCCGACGAGAAAGAAGCGTTGCTCCCGGTGTTGAAGGTGGGTGACACGGTGCCCGTGCGCGAGTTGGTGCCGGGTGGTCACGAGACCACTCCCCCCGCCCGCTACACCGAAGCCTCCATCGTGAAGCGGTTGGAAGAACTGGGCATCGGACGACCGAGCACATGGGCGTCGATCATCCAAACCGTGCAGGACCGCGGCTACGTGTGGAAGAAGGGCCAAGCTCTCGTTCCGTCGTGGACGGCGTTCGCAGTGGTGACTCTGCTCGAACGTCACTTCGGCGAACTCGTCGACTATCAGTTCACCGCCGGAGTGGAAGAAGAACTCGACCAGATCGCGGGCCAACTGCTGGCCAAGGACGAGTGGCTGCGAGCGTTCTACTTCGGTGACGCGCAACTGGGTGATCTCGGCGAACTCGGTCTCAAGAAATTGATCGAGAAGAACATCGAGAACATCGATGCCGCGGCCATCAACTCGTTCGGTCTGGGCGCCGACCCCGAGACGGGTGAAGTCGTGGCGGTGAAGCCGGGTAAGTACGGACCGTACGTGAAGCGCGGTGACGACACCGCCGGTGTGCCCGACTCGCTCGCCCCCGACGAACTCACGCTCAAGGAAGCGCTCCGATTGTTGTCGTTGCCGAAGAGCGACGAACCCATCGGTGAACTCGATGGTCATCCGGTGTTCGCCAAGAACGGTCGTTACGGCCCGTACGTGCAGTGGGGCACGATGGACGAACCGCCGGTGGGTTTGGCCAAGCCGAAGATGGTGAGCCTCTTCAAGACGATGGTGCTCGAGCGTTTGACACTGCAGGACGCCGAACAATTGCTCGGTCTGCCGCGCACCATCGGTGTCGACCCCAACGACGGCACGGCGATCCTCGCCAACAATGGTCGCTACGGTCCGTTCATCCAGAAGGGCACCGACTACCGCACGATCGAGAACGAGGAGAAGTTGCTCACGATCGGTCTCGACGAAGCGGTGTCGATCTTCTCGCAGCCCAAGCAGTACCGACGTGGTCGATCGGTGGCCGCTAAAGGACCATTGCGCGAATTCGGCAACGATCCGGTGAGTAGCCGTCCGGTGTTGGCCAAAGAAGGTCAGTACGGCGTGTACGTCACCGACGGTGAGGTGAACGCGTCCATCGGCAAGGGCGATCGCATCGAAGAGATGCTCCCCGAGCGGGCGTACGAGTTGTTGGCGATTCGTCGCGAGGTGATGGCCGAGAAGGGCATCACGCCGAAGAAGAAGGGTGCGCCCCGTAAAGCGGCCGCGAAGAAGACCGCAACGAAGAAGCCGGCGGCCAAGAAGGCAGCGGCCAAGAAGGCCGTGGCGAAGAAGTCGTGACGTCGCCGGGTCGCTACATCGCTCTCGAAGGAATCGAGGGATGCGGCAAGTCGACCCAGGCCGTACGTCTGGCTGAGGCTCTCGGCGCCGTGCTCACACGTGAGACCGGTGGTACCCACATCGGTGAGCGGATTCGCGACGTGTTGCACGATCCGGCCAATACCCATCTGAGCCCGATGGCCGAAGCGTTGTTGATCGCCAGCGATCGGGCACAACACCGCGCCGAGGTCCTGTCCCCCCATCTTTCGGCTGGTCGCACGGTGGTGAGCGATCGCAGTGTGTATTCGAGCCTCGCGTACCAGGGCTACGGACGGCAGCTCGATCTCACTGCGGTGCGTCAGATCAACGACTGGGCGCTGGGTGGTCGGTGGCCCGATCTGGTGATCCTCATCGACATCGAGCACGACGAGGCGTTGAGTCGTCTCGCTCACCGTGATCTCGATCGATTCGAGCGCGAAGACCATGAGTTCTTCCGGCGAATCATCGACGGATTCCGCGCGATGGCCGCGGCCGATCCAACGAGGTGGCTGGTGGTGGATGGCACGCTCGCCGTCGACGAACTGGCCGGTCTGATCCGGCAACACGTGCGATCTACGCTCAGTCTCTGAGATGGCCCGCACAGCGACAGCTTCGGTGTTCGATGCAGTGACCGGACAGGACGGTGCCGTCGCGAAGTTGCGAGCACTCGCCACATCACCAGCTCACGCCTATTTGTTCGTCGGGCCGAGTGGCTGTGGCAAGGAGACGGCGGCACGGGCGTTCGCGGCGGTGCGGCTTCAGGGTGACGAGGACGCGAGTGCTCGCACGGCCGATCTGGTGATGCGCGGCATCCACGTCGACGTGCACGAACTCGAACGCGAAGGTGCATCCATCGACGTCGAGCAGGCTCGTGAGGAGATCGTCAAGTTGGCCGACCGCACTGCGGTGGAGGGCTCCACTCGCGTGATCATCGTCCACGAGTTCCACCTCTTGGCCGACGTGGCTCGATCCGCATTGCTCAAGACGATCGAGGAGCCCGACGGCAGCACGATCATCGTGATGCTGGCCGATGAGGTTCCCGACAACTTCGCCACGATCTCGTCACGCAGCGTGCGGGTGAACTTCGGGCCGATCTCCGACGAACTCGTGACGCAGACTCTCGTGGCCGAGGGGGTCGACGCCGGGGTCGCCGGTGAGGTGGCGCGGGTGGCCGCTGGCGATCTCGATCGTGCGCGCGTATTGGTGGGTGATCCCAAGTTGAGCGATCGGATGGGATTGTTCACGTCGATTCCGCAGAAGCTCGACGGTTCGTTGTCCACGGCTGTCGCGTTGGTGGGCGACATCAACGGTGCGATCGAAGACGCGCTCGAGCCGTACAAAGCCAAGCAGGCTCAAGAACTTGCGACTCTCGAAGAGCGAGCCAAGTTGCTGGGCGAACGAGGCAGTGGTCGTCGTGCGACCACCGACCGGCACAAGCGCGAACTGCGCCGCTTTCGCACCGACGAACTGCGCTCAGGTTTGCGTGCGCTGTCGATGGTGTACCGCGACGCGATGTCGGGGCTGTCCGACGCGGCCGCCCCGCACGAGGTGATCGGTTACGCCGATGCGGTGTCGGCTATCCGCCGCGCCAGCCATGCGTTGTCGCGAAACGTGAACGAACGGCTGTTGCTGGAAGATTTGCTCATGTCGTTGCCGTCCGTCCGGAGGTCGTGATGCCCAAACTCACCGATGATGAAGTTCGCTCGTTCCTCGATGAGCCCAGTCACCTGGCGCGCATCGGCACCACCGATGCCGACGGGCTGCCGCGTGTGTTGCCGCTGTGGTTCATCATGATCGACCATGAGTTTCTCTTCACGCCGCGATCACCCGCGATCATCTGGAAGAACATCGACCGTGATCCTCGCGCCGGAGTGTCGATCGACGAAGACGAAGCACCGTGGCGCAAGGTGACGATCCAAGGTTCGGTGACGATCAAACATCGTCCCGGTGACGATGCTGCCTGGCGCGACATCTATCGACGCATCGCCAAGCGCTACGTGGCCGATGACGCCGCCGATAACTACGTGGACGGAACCGACGACCAACCGCGCGCGCTCTGTGCGATCGACCTCACGGCTGCAACCACTCGCATCGCAACCTGGCGTATGCCCGTGAAGGGCGAAGATCCACGCGGAATCTGGGCCAAGCGGTACTACCTGCCCGGCACCAAGTGGTCGTACGAATGACCTCCCGATAGCATTTCGAGCCGTTGCCCGGGTAGCTCAGTCGGTAGAGCAACGCACTCGTAATGCGTAGGTCGCGGGTTCGATTCCCGCCTCGGGCTCCAGCAAACTCAACGTTTCCGACCGGTTCGAGCACCTTCGTGAAGCGTTTCGGGAACATTTTGGGAACATCAGATGTTGTTCGACGTCATATTGGGCACGGGTTTGTGGGTGTTGCTTGCGAGCATTTTCAATCTGACCACCGATCTGTGCGGCGGCGTGCGAGTCACGGGTTCGAAGAAGAGGTTCGCATCGTCTCGGTTGAGGCTGACGAAAGTGCTCTGGCCTTTGAGAGGTTCGGCATCAAAAAGTGCCAAAAATTGGCTTATCCAGAAAGAAGAACCAGTGACCAACCGAAATCTCGAAACCTTCGACAACCCGCCAATCCCCCTGCAGGCCAAGCTTGCTGCCGCGTGGACCGGCTTCATGTTTTTCTATATCTACGTCGACTATTACAATCTCTTCAAGCCTGGCGTCATCGACGATTTACGGGCCGGTATCGTTTTCGAGTTCGACATCACACCGATATTGATGACCGGGTTTCTCGTTCTGACAGGGATCCCAGCTCTGATGGTTGTGCTATCAATGGTGCTTCCTGCTCGGGTGAACCGTGCCATCAACATCTCCGTCGCATCTCTGTACATTCCCGTCACGGTGTTCAACGCGGTCGGGGAGTCCAGCAACTGAGCCCCCTTCTACGGCCTTTCCATCGGAACCGAGGTGCTGCTCCTGGCCTTCATCCTGCGCTCGGCTTGGACATGGCCCCGCACGTCCTCACCGTCGATACCAGACGGAACAAAAAACTCGTAATGCGCAGGTCGCGGGTCCAATTCCCGCCTCGGGCTCCAGAAGAAGTCCTGGTAGACGTGATGGTGAACAGGTGTCCGCCTGAGTGAAACGCGAGTTATCCCGCATATTTCCCGCAGCGGGCTGAACTAGTTGCCGTTGAAGGCCCGGCCGATTGAGTCGCTGGCTCGTTGATCGGCTTCTCCAGAGGCAAGTGCGTAAACCCCAGGGGTGAGTCGCGGGTCAGCGTGTCCGAGACGAACCTGGGCTGTCTTTATGTCAACTCCTGATGAGACCACGACGGTTGCGTTGAACTTGCGAAGGTCGTGAAAGGTGAACCCTTCGAGACCGAGCCGCTTGCAGGCGGGAGCAAACTCCCGATTCCGGAAGTTTCCACAGCGAATAGGTCCTCCCTTGGCCGATGTGAAGACCCAGTCCTCAGGGCCAACCAAGGGCTGAGGGTGTCGGAGCCGGTGTCTCGAATCGCACGGTTGAGACAAACACCGGTGTCGTTGTGGTCGCAGCCCGTGCACTAGATCCCGCGCGCAGTGTGCGGTCGGGAATGCCCCAGCGGAGGAGTGCACCGGCCCAGTGCTCTCGTGGGGTCATCGCGGAAGGGGCAGTTGGTGCACGCAAACGGGCTAAGTTTGAGTGGTGGAACAAGCCAAGAAGATCGTCGCACCCGTCGTCGTTATCGCCGTGACGCTGGCGGTCTTCATAGCCAGCGCAGCTCGGCTTTGATTGAGGGGCTGTTACTTCTTCTCGTCGGGCAAATTGTCGATGCCGTTGCCGATTGCCATGAACGTCGGTGCCCAGAGGCCGACGAAAATTCCGAATCGCTCTGCCGCGGCCTGCTCCTCGGCAGAACCCGTTCCACCCTGCGTGAACCAAATGACAATGCTCGCAATGACGGACAGAAATCCGAGTGCGTACGAGAGATTGGCGCTGTAGCCAAGTGATTTGAGTTTCCTGAGCATAATTCCTCCGATTTGGCCAAAGTGCGTGGGAACCGTTGTCCCCGGGAAAGTCTTGCACAATTGTTGTGTTTCTGGCGGCATTCCGTGTGCGTTTTTCCGCACAACAGAGCGCTGCGTTCGCGGAGACGCCAGTTGCATAGTCTCCCGCCAACATCTCCAGCCAACGCCCGACGGATCACTCGATAGTCCGGCTGCTTTTCTATGGTGGTCAGCCAACGTGAGGCCGAAGATTGTCGCCTTCCGTGACTCCCTGCTTGTCTTTGCACAATTCTTGGTGATACTTCCGTGGCCCAGTCAGGCACAACCAAGTGTCAACTCGCTCACTACGCTCACCGCTCGCGGTGCTTCAGAGGCTCGCGTTTACGCCTCGTCAATTGACTTTGACGCTCTCCTCAATTGGCACACCGAACGAAAACCTAAGTTCGGGGAACCGGGCGGCTCAGTGAAGGCGGTTGCCGCGGAGGTCAGGTTGCGACTCGGTCTTCCCACAAACCTCGGCACGGCTCTAACTGGCTGCTAGAGCCCGAAACAAACAGCGACACGGCATCAATCGCTGACACCGCCTTCCGTTCTGCCTCATCAGTGAGGAGTGCGTAGACAGCAAGGGTAAGTCGAGGGTCAGAGTGACTAAGGCGAACTTGGGCTGTCTTGATATCAACTCCTGATGAGACCATGACGGTTGCGTTGAACTTGCGAAGATCGTGAAAGCTGAACTTTCGGAGACCGAGCCGCTTGCAGGCGGGAGCAAACTCCCGATTCCGGAAGTTTCCATAGTGAAGAGGTCCTTCGTATACGTAGATCAGGGGTTCGATTCCCCTCTCGGGCTCCAGCGCACTGTTGTTCTGGTGAGAATTTTTCACCCCCTCGGTGAATTTCTTTCACCAAAAGACCGGGGTAACGGATGGGGTTGTCTCATCACCAGGTGAGTTGACACACTCCTAGAATTCGTTAAGTGGAAAGAACGCGGGCCTATCGGTCCGACATCGATGGTCTACGTGCATTGGCCGTTCTGCTGGTCGTGGCTTTCCACGCCGGCATTCGGGGAGTGTCCGGTGGCTACGTCGGAGTCGACGTCTTCTTCGTCATCTCGGGGTACCTCATCACACGATTGATGCTCGACGAGCACCACCAGTCGAACTCGATCGATCTCTTGGCCTTCTGGTCGCGCCGCATTCGGCGCATCGTCCCGGCCCTCGTCACGATGCTCGCCGTGGTCGCCGTCGCCGGAGCTTTCGTTCTGCTGCCGTGGGAACAACGCGACCTGCTCAACAGCGCCCGCAACGCGGTTCTCTCCATCGCCAACTTCCACTTCCACGGCCCGAGTGGCGATTACTTCTCGTCCGACATCGAGATGCAACCCCTGCTTCACACCTGGTCACTCGGAGTCGAAGAGCAGTTCTACTTCGTGTGGCCGATCGTTCTGTCGTTGTTGATGGCTCGGGGTCGACGCTGGGCCGTCACAATCACGCCACTCGTCCTGCTCGGTTCATTCCTTGCGTCGGTGTGGAGCGTCTCGTCGTCACCATCGGCAGCGTTCTACCTGCCGTGGTTCCGCGTCTGGGAACTGCTCATCGGTGTGATGCTCGCGATCGGTGCGTCGACGATGGTGATCCGTCGTGGCCGTACCGCGGTCGCATCGCTCGGAATCGCACTCATCGTGATCGCCGCGGTGTCGTACGACTCTGCCACACGATTCCCCGGGGCGGCCGCACTCCTTCCCACCGTCGGCGCCGCTCTCGTGATCAGCGCTGGCCCGGAATCACGCGTCAATCAAGTGCTGGCCATCCGACCACTCCGCGGCATCGGACTCGTCTCGTACTCGTGGTATCTCCTGCACTGGCCGGCCCTCGTGTTGGTTCGCATCGCCACACAAACCGAATCGGTCACTCGCGATGTGTTCGTTGCCGTGGCCACCCTCCCCCTCGCCATCGCATCGTGGTGGTTGATCGAGAGCCGGTTCCGCACACCGCGTCATCGTTCGACCCACGATAAGAAGCTGGTGCTCGCCGCCGGTGTTGCCACGATCATCGTGGTGGTCATTGCCTCGACGGCGACGATGCCACGCCAACTACGGGCACAACCGAGCGATCCAGTCACTTCTGTTGTCGTCGAAACAACCACGCCAGCAGCTACCGACATCGATCAGACACCCGCCACCACACCAGTCGAAATCGACTGGTCAAATCATCTCGGCCAACTCGAACTGAGCCGTATCGTTCCCGATCTTCCGTGCACCGACCACGTGCTACCGATGCCGTTCGACCCCACCTGTCGACTCGTCGACGGCGACTCATCACTCGTATTGGTGGGTGACTCGCACGCCGCGTCGATCGCTCCAGTGTTCGTCGACGCCGCCACCCGCCACGGCTGGGGCCTCGTCCTCGCTAGTCAGCCACGATGCCCGGTCGTGCCGGAGGCAAGGGTTCTCGTGTGCGACGCAACGTACGACGACTGCACCTGGTGGATACGCGACGTGCTGAACGACATCGTGAACAACGCCAACCAGGTGAAGGCGGTGGTGGTCACGGCGCGCAGTGGGTACTACTTCCCCGGTCACAGACTCGCCTCCGACACCATGTGCTCGGCCGGCCTGCGGACAGACGACCGCATGGCGACCAACGACGAAGCCTCGGCGATCTGGCGCAGCGGCCTCGCCCTTCTTGCTGCGACCCTGGCCGATCACGACATTCCGTTGGTCATCGTTCACGACGTCCCCGAACTCGAACGCTGGCCGAGCGATTGCCTGACCCGCCGCAGTCCGACCTACTGTTCCGTCGAACGAACAGCGGCCGAAAGCTACGGCCGAGCGGCCCGACAGGCCGAAGAAGCCGTCGCTGACGAACACCCCAACGTCTCGATCGTCGATCCGTTCACGATTCTCTGCGACGAGCACCATTGCTCACCCACTCATCACACGACGATCGTCTACCGCGACGATCACCACCTCACCCCGGCCGGAAGTCGCCTCCTGCGCCCGATCATCGACGACGCCCTGGCCGCCATCACCTGACGCGGTGAAAGCGATTCGGAGGGTGGACCGACTACTTTGTTGGGCCGACACGATTCGTGCGAGGTCCCCCATGCGAAAGTTCACCCTCATCATCGCCGCCGCGAGCTCCCTCCTGATCGCCGCTTGCGGCGGCGGAAGTGACGACTCCACCCCCACCTCATCCGCCGAAGCCACAGCCTCCACCGAACCGTCGGGCCCCGTCGTGAGTCCGGCCGAGCAGTACTGCGCCACCAAGGGCGGAACCATCGAACTCGTCGAGGAGAACGGCCAGCAAGTCGCCTACTGCCTTCTTCCCGACGGTCAGCGCGTCAATGCCGAGGAGTACTACTCGACCAATCAACCACCGGCCGAGATCACCGCCGCTACGAGCGTCGACGCGACCACTGGCGGTACCTTGGGTTGGTACCCGTCGATCGACATTGGCGAGGACGGACTCGCCGTCATCAGCCATCACGACCGCACCGAGGGTGACCTTCTCGTCACCAAGTGCACGAACGACGACTGCAGTGAATCGACGACCACTGTCGTCGATAGCACGAACGAAGTGGGTCTCTACTCGTCACTGACGATCGGCTCGGACGGCATGCCGATCATCAGCCACCAAGACCGCACGGCCGGCGACCTTCGCGTGACCCACTGCAGCACCGCCGACTGCACCAAGTCCACCACCACGGCGGTCGATACCGAGGGTGACGTTGGTTGGGACTCGTCGATCGCCATCGGCGAAGACGGACTCGCCATCATCAGCCATCACGACAACAGCAACGGAACTCTCCGGGTCACGCACTGCTCCGACACCGAATGCACCGAAGCCGTCAGCACCACGGTCGACTCCGACGGCGAAGTCGGCTGGTACACCTCGATCGCCATCGGCGAAGACGGACTCGCCATCATTTCGCACCGTGACGAAACCAACGACGACTTGCGAGTGACCCATTGCTCCAACACCGAGTGCACGAAAGTCACCAGCACCACCATCGACGCCGAAGGTGATGTTGGCCAAGAGACCTCCATCGCCATCGGATCCGATGGTCTCGCCGTGATCGGCCACTGGGACTTCTCGAACGCCCGTCTTCGAGTGAGCAAGTGTGCCGACGCCGCCTGCACCTCGGCCACCACCACAACCATCGAGAACGATCGTCAAGAGGGCAATCACTTGTCGGTCGCCATCGGCTCGGACGGTTTCCCGATCATCTCTCTGGTCGACGTGAACTTCTCGTCACTGTGGGTCACCCACTGCAACGATCACGGTTGTTCCGACTCGGTCACCACTCCGGTCGACAACGCTGCGTCGAGTTCGACCTCGATCACGATCGGTGCCGATGACCGTCCGCTCATCGCCGCATCCACCGGATCGAAGTTGCGAGTCACGCGGTGCAACAACGCCACGTGCACGGCCTGATCTAGTTCAATCCGAGCACCTCGGGTAACCACCCTTCGAGTCGATCCCACATCTTCGGGCCGCTCTTGGCCAACAGATGTCCATCACCTGCGCACACTTCGACGTCCCCATGGCCCGCCATGGCGGCCACGATTCGACTGGAGTCGAGCGGCAGGATCTCGTCGTTGTCACCGTGGAACAACAGAAGTGGTCGGCCGCGTAATCCGGGTGCCACTTCACATCCAGCCGACTGCGTCGCGAACGTGACGGCACCAACCACTTCGTCCATCACCACCGCCACACGAACCGCCACCGCACCACCGAACGAGTGGCCCATCACGACAACACGTTGCGCACCCGAATCAGCGGCGAGTTGAACCGCAGCCGCCACGTCGAGACAGCACGCATCCATGTCGTTCGGGCGCCGGTACGACACGCGCAACACCGGCACGCCACGCTCGGCCCACACATCGCCCAGCCCTTGATACAGACCGTCAGCGGGCCCGAGCAGACCACCCATCGCACCGCCACACGCCACGATCGCCGCCGGTCGTGCCTCGCGACCAGCAGGAACGTGATGCCACAGAACCGTCACGAGTCCGCGCATGGTGAACAACTCGACGTGGCGCAACGACGGCGTGATCATCACCGATTGCGACGCAATCACACCCAGGGCGTGAAGGGGCGGTTCCACCGGGAGTACCCTACAAAGTCCATGGCAACCCCCCGGCCATTCGATCTCGACGATCAGTCGCATCGTGATCTCGCTCTGCGTGTCGGACACGCATGGCGAGAAATTCGACGCGGCGCATCGATGAGCAGCCTCGCCGACTACTTCTTCGGCGTGGGCGACAACGCACTCGAGAGCGGACAGATGGACACACTCGACGTCCTCGTCCAGCAGGACGGTTGGCGCATGGGAGACCTCGCCGAAGCACTGCGCGTCGACCCGTCCACCGCCACCCGTGCCGTGCAGCGACTCGAGCGCATCGGCCTCGCCCGTCGTGCTCAGAGTCACGACGACAAGCGTGTCGTCATCGTGTGTGCCACCGACGCCGGCCGCACACGTCATGCCGAAGCGTTGGCCCGACGTCAGAGCGCGATGCACTTCATCATGAATTGCTTCGAACCGAACGAGTGGGAACAGCTGGCCACCAGCTTCGAGAAGTTCGTTCATGCTCTCGACGAATTCGTCACCGAGCTCGACGAGTCACGAGCCGAAAGAATTGGCTGAACGTTCGCACTTCGCCGACGAGGCGATGCAATTCGCCCCGCAACTCTTCGGCGCTGCGCTGCGCATGACCCGCACTCGGGCCGATGCCGAAGACCTGGTTCAAGAGACGATGCTCAAAGCCTTCCGGTCGTACGACTCGTTCGAAACGGGCACCAACCTGCGGGCCTGGCTCTTTCGCATCCTCACCAACACCTTCATCAACTCGTATCGGGCCAAGCAGGCGCGGCCACTCGAATCCGAGTTGGGAGAACTCGAAGACTTGTATCTCTACAAGCGGCTTCCCGAGTTGGCCGCTCGCACACAGACGCCGAGCGCTGAAGACGAGATCTTCGATCTCTTCACCGACGACGAAGTGAAGCGAGCCCTCGAAGACCTGCCCGAGGCCTACCTGCTGCCCGTGCTCCTGGCCGATGTGCAGGACTTCTCGTATCTAGAAATCGCCGACATGCTCGATGTTCCCATCGGAACCGTCATGAGCCGTCTGCACCGAGGGCGCAAGGCCCTGCAGAAAGCACTGGTCGAATTCGCCGAAGAGCGGGGGTTGATCGATGTCAGCTCGAAGTGATGTCAACATGTTCGTAGGAGTGAGCCATGGCTGATTGTCGCGACACCATCACCCAGTTGTACGCGTACCTCGATCAGATGCTCGACGACGAGTTCCGTCGCGACATCGATCGACATCTGGGCGACTGCCCCGACTGTCAGGGTCGCGTGGAGTTCGAGTTCTCACTCAAGGCCCGGATCCGCTCACGGTCGGCCACCGAGCCAGTTCCGGCCGATCTCGAACAACGGCTGCGCGACTGTCTGAACGTCGATCTCGACGCTGATTGATCCCGTGGCGCCCGGTGCGATCCACGGCCCAGAGGGGCGAGTGGCCCGATCACCCCAGGTCTCGCTACGCTGATTCCATGGTCGCTGCGTACGTCTGGCATTGGTGGATCGGTGTGGTTCTCTCGGTCGTCGGCGTCGCCACGGTCGCGGCCATGGGCGCCGGCTACATCAAGCAGGTCAGCGCCACGCGCTTCCCGGGCAAGCGCCAGCAGCGCGGTCACTCCGAAGGCTGACCATCGGCTCTCCGCTCGATACCGAGTGGCAGAGTCACCCCGACATCCGTCGGTGCCTTCAACTGTGTTCGTTCCCTGAACCGGGTTCCGCTGTGTCGTGCGCCGTCTCGGGCGGAGCCGACTCACTCGCTCTCCTCGCGTTAGCCAACGCCGCCCACTTGACGGTGTTGGCGATTCACGTCGATCACGGGCTGCGTCCGGGTTCTTCCGACGAAGCGAGTCGTGTGGCCGCGGCCGCCCGAGATGTGGGCGCCGACTTTCGCGCCGTGAGTATTCGCGTCGAGCCCGGCCCCAATCTCGAGGCCCGGGCCCGCGAAATGCGCTACGCCCACTTGCCAACCGATGTGTTGACCGGGCACACCGCT
>Ga0194130_10000655_pt1 | contig 62599 bp, 57 predicted proteins | sample TA2KigsurfametaG_FD_160084 | JGI IMG/M metagenome (GOLD analysis project Ga0194130, IMG submission 160084) | Freshwater microbial communities from Lake Tanganyika, Tanzania - TA2015050 Kigoma 12 surface | ecosystem: Environmental > Aquatic > Freshwater > Lake | place: Tanzania: Lake Tanganyika...
TCTGGCTCTTCAACAAGGCCAATCTCTCGCCGGCGCAGCGACGCAGGTTCGCGGCCATCCGGCAGAATGGCCTGAAAACCGCTCGCGCGTGGGCCATCAAGGAGGAGTTCCGCTGGTTCTGGCGGCACGTCTACACCACGAGCGCCGAGGACTTCTTCAGCCAGTGGTATGCCTGGGGCGTGCGCTGTCGCCTCCGGCCCGTCATCAAGGAGGCCAGGATGCTCAAGCGTCATCTGCCGAACCTGCTGAGCTACTTCCGTCACCGCATCACCAACGCCACGAGCGAGGGATTCAACAGCGTCATCCAGGCCCTGAAGTACGCAGCCCGCGGCTTCCGGTCATTCGTGAACTACAGAACGCGAATCCTGTTCTTCTGCGGGAAGCTTGACCTCAGGCCGCAGCTACCCTGCCACTGAAATCCCGGAAGAACCACCTCTCTTCGAGAATTGGTCTGGGATACGACGCGGCGGCTCTGGAGTCGGGCTTCGGCTTTCGCCTCGCCGGTCCGGCCAGCGGCCCCGCGCCGATCCCCGAGATCGACCACTCCGGCCTGACGAGCGTGCTGGCGATGATCACCGGCGCACTGTGCTGCCTCGAACGTATGCCCCGGACATCGGGATCGCGGAATCGACGAAGATCATCATGATCTCGTCTGCGGTTCGGGAAACTGCTCGAGCAGCGTTGTACGGATCGACGAGATCGTGGCCATGGGTCGCGCCCTCGTCGCCGTCACGATCCCTCCGCTTCGCCCTTGTCCCCCTCGGCCCAGGCCGCCACCGGCACGCAGCTGCAAAACAGGTTGCGGTCGCCGTGGACGTTGTCGACGCGCCCCACTGGCGGCCAGTACTTGCGCCGCTCGAGGCCTGCCAGGGGAAACACCGCCACCTCGCGCGGGTAGGGGTGGTCCCACTCGGTCACCGCCACGCTGGCCGCGGTGTGGGGGGCGTTCTTGAGCGGATTGTCGTCGCGCGGCCACTGGCCCGATTCGATGCGGCGGATCTCGCCGCGGATCGCGATCATCGCCTCGACGAACCGGTCGAGCTCCTCGAGCGGCTCGCTCTCGGTCGGCTCGACCATCAGCGTGCCCGGCACCGGGAATGAGAGCGTCGGGGCGTGGAAGCCGTAGTCGACCAACCGCTTGGCGACGTCCTCGGCGGTGATGCCGCTGGTCTCCTTGAGCGGCCGCAGGTCGAGGATGCACTCGTGGGCGACGCGGCCGAACGGGCCGTGGTAGAGGGTGGGGAAATGGTCGGCCAGCCGGCGGCTGACGTAGTTGGCGGCGAGGATCGCCGCCTCGGTCGCCTGCACCAGCCCGTCGGGCCCCATCATCCGGCAATACATCCAACTGATCGGCAGGACCGCCGCGTTGCCCAGCGGCGCCGCCGACACGGCGCCGACGTGCGGGGCCGGCAGCCCGCCGGTGGCATGGCCGGGGAGGAAGGGAATCAGATCCGCGACCACGCACACCGGCCCGACCCCCGGTCCGCCGCCGCCATGGGGGATGCAGAACGTCTTGTGGAGGTTCAGGTGGCTGACGTCGCCGCCGAACTCACCCGGGGCCGCCAGGCCGACCAGCGCGTTCATGTTGGCGCCGTCGATGTAGACCCGGCCGCCGTGGCGGTGGACGATCGCGCACAGCTCCTTGATCTGCGCTTCGAACACCCCGTGCGTGCTCGGGTAGGTGATCATCACCGCCGCCAGCCGGTCGGCGTAGTGCCGGCACTTGGCCTCGAGCTCGACCAGATCGACGTTGCCCTGCTCGTCGCAGCCGGTGACCACCACCTCCATCCCCACCATCTGGGCGCTGGCGGGGTTGGTGCCGTGGGCCGAGGAGGGGATCAGGCAGATCGTCCGGTGCCCCTCGCCGCGCGACTGGTGGAACGCCTGGATCACGAGCAGGCCTGCGTATTCACCCTGGCTGCCGGCGTTGGGCTGGAGGCTGATGCCGCGGTAGCCGGTGGCCTCGGTGAGCCAGCCGCGCAGTTGCCGGTCGAGGAGCGCGTAGCCCTCGCGCTGGTCGGCGGGGGCGAAGGGGTGGACGGCGGCGAACTCGGGCCACGTGATCGGGATCATCTCCGCGGTGGCGTTGAGCTTCATCGTGCAGCTCCCCAGCGGGATCATGCTGCGGTCGAGCGCCAGGTCGCGGTCGGAGAGGCTGCGGATGTAGCGCAGCATCGCCGTCTCGCTGTGGTGCGAGTTGAACACCGGATGGCCGAGGAAGTCGCTCGTGCGCAGAAGCGCCTCCGGAAGCCGCGGGCCGGCGGCGTGCTCGAGATCGGCCACCGTGGGCCGCGACTGCCCCGCCGCCGCGAACACCCCCCAGAGCCGCTCGACGTCGGCCCGGGTCGTCGTCTCGTCGAGCGTGATCGAGAGGCTGCCGGCGCCGAGCCGGCGGAGGTTGATGCCGTGCTCGACGGCCCGGGCGAGGAGTGCCGTGGTCCGGTCACCGGTGTCGAGGCGGAGGGTGTCGAAGGCCCGGGCGTTGGCCACCGCGAACCCGAGCCGCTCGAGGCCGGCGGCGAGGATCGCCGTCAGCGTCGCCACGCGCCGGGCGATCCGGGCGAGCCCGGCGGGGCCGTGCCAGACGGCATACATGCTCGCCACCACGGCGGGGAGCACCTGCGCGGTGCAGATGTTGCTCGTCGCCTTCTCGCGGCGGATGTGCTGCTCGCGCGTCTGGAGGGCGAGGCGGTAGGCGGGCTTGCCGTGGGAGTCGATGCTGACCCCGACCAGCCGGCCGGGGAGCGAGCGCTTGAACGAGTCGCGGCAGGCGAAGAACGCGGCGTGCGGGCCGCCGCAGCCCATCGGCATCCCGAAGCGCTGCGTGGTGCCGACGACGATGTCGGCGCCCCATTCGCCCGGCGGCGTCAGGATCGTGAGGGCGAGGAGATCGGTGGCCACGCACAGCGCGGCACCGCGGGCATGGACGCGCTCGGCGAGGCCGCGGAAGTCGTCGATCGTCCCGTCGGTGGCGGGATACTGCACGAGCACGCCGAAGCAGTCGGTCGTCCCGATCAACGTGGCGACGTCGCCGACCACGACCTCGATCCCCAGCGGCTTGGCCCGGGTGGCGAGGACCTCGAGCGACTGCGGATGGCAGCGCCGGTCGGCGAGGAACGTCTTGCTCGATCCGCCGTGGCAGCGGAGGGCGAGCGTCATCGCCTCGGCGGCGGCGGTCGCCTCGTCGAGGAGCGAGGCGTTGGCGATCGGCATCGCCGTCAGGTCGCAGACCATCGTCTGGAAATTGACCAGGGCCTCCATCCGCCCCTGGCTGATCTCGGCCTGGTAGGGGGTGTAGGCGGTGTACCAGGCGGGGTTCTCGAGGATGTTGCGGAGGATCACCGGCGGCGTGAGCGTGCCGTGGTAGCCCTGGCCGATGCAGTTGGTGAGGAGGCGGTTGCGGTCGGCGATCTGCCGCAGTTCGGCCAGCGCCTCCGCCTCGCCGACCGCGGGGGGCAGCGCCATCGGCGTGCTCCGCGCGATGCTCGTCGGCACGATCGACTCGATCAGCGCCCCGCGCGACGCCGCACCGACGGCGTCGAGCATGTGTCGCTCCTCGGCCGGTCCGAGGCCGATGTGGCGCGTGCGAAACTCGCCGGCCGGCTCGAGGGCTTCGAGGGCCGAGGGGCGCTTGGCCGCCGGGGCGGCCGGCCGCGGAGCGGCGGTGGGGGACTGCGACATGACAAGGCTCCACGCGGCATGGCCACGGCCCCCGCCCCGCGGGTTGACCGTCACCGGGAACCCTGTTGTCCTGGGACCTGAGAGATTCACCGCGGACGCCCGTCCGCGGCTTGCCCCTTCGGTGGACACGGGCTTTCGCCCGCGTCACTCTCCAACAGTGTGTGTCGTCAGTCCGTTTGCCTGAGCGTTCAGCCTTCGGCGGTCTTGCGACTCTCTCCTGACGTGCCTCCATTGTAGCAGGCGCCCCCGGGGGCACGATCCGGGGATGAATGCCTTCGTGATCTCAGCCGCGCCGACGGGCACGGAGCTGCTCGAGCTCGGCGCGGAGCGGAGCCCAATAGGCCCGGTCAGCCTCCCGCTCCCCCTGTTCCTCGGCGCGGAGGGCCGAAGCCAGCGCGCCGCTGTCGCCCTCCAGCGCGTGGGCGAGGAGCGGCCGGCCGGCGGCGGCCACGCGCACGGCGTTCGGGTGAGCGCGGGCGATCTCGATCAACAGCGCGGGAGTCCGTGCCTCGGTCAGCCAGAAGGCCAGCCGGTCGGTGTCGGCGCCGGGGGCGTGGGTGGCGTAGTCCGCTTCCACCAGCCGCGTGATCATCGGCCAGTCCTTGTCGCGCTGGGTCTTCTTGGCGGTGACCAGATCCGACAGCGCCAGCAGCTCGATCGGCCCGTCGACGGTGCCGATGGTCGACCGCCGCTGCCAGAGGCGCGCGAAATCCGCGAGACCGCGGACTCGGGCCATGACATCCAGCCGCATGCCCTCGACGCCGCGAGCATGACACCGGAAATGGACGGCGTGACCGGCTTCGAGGTGCCGCTTCTCGAACGGCGGGACCGCGATCACCTCGGCCTCGAGCTCGCCGACGGCCGCGGCCAGTCGGGCGAGGTTGCCGTCGTCGGCGAGCACGAGGATGTCGGTGTCGCGGCTAAACTCCGCGCCGCCGTAGGCGATGCACGCCTGCCCCCCCATGAGGAGCGAACGCACGTCGTTCCTCCTCAGAGTAGAAAGGACTTTGAGAATCGGGCTCGGGGTCAAGGGATCCCCCCAATTGCAGATAGGTCTGCCAGAGTACGGACGATGCCTCGAGCCGCTCGGCCGGGGTCATGGCATACCACTCCGCCTGCTCGTCGCCGACAACAACGCGCCAGTCACACGCGGGGCGATGTCGATCCATGATTGGCAGCCTACCGTCGTGTGCGGGCGGGGGTCGAATGCGCCGCCGGGTTCAGACCCGTCACAGGGCGTCTTCGGTGCGGAGCGTGATCTCGATGAGCCGCTCCATCACCGCGGCGGGCGACTCGTGGGGGAAGTTGGTGAGCACGACCTCCTTGGCATACAGCTTGCCGACGTAGCGGCGGTGCTTCGCCGGCGACGAGCGGCTGGCGAGGAAGTCGCGGTGGGCGGAGTTGATCACGATCTCGTTGGCGGGTGCGTCGTAGCGCGAGCGCCACGGCTGGCCGTGCCCCGGCTCGAGCCGGTAGCCGGGGAGACCGCGGCCGCCGGCGGCCCCCGGATCGGCATCGACGAGGAACTTCACCGCGACGCGGTCGGTCGCGGCGCGCTCCCCATGGCGTGCCGTCGCCTCGACCGCGACGATCCCCTCGACTCCCGAGGCGACCCGGCACGCCGGCCCGTCGGCGGCGAGCTCCCCCTTGCCGGCGACGATCTGCCAGCCGATCGCCACGCCGCGCAGTTCGATCCCCGCGGCATCGGTGGCCACGGCCGTGAACAGGCACGACCCGCCGGGAGGGCGGCGGGGATGACGCGGCGTGACGCGCAGCGCCGCCAGCGGCCCCGGCTCCGCGGCAAACAGCCCCGGCGGCTTCGCGGCCGGGGCCGGCGCTGCCGGTTTCTCGCGCCCGCCGCGCCCTTGCCCCGTGCCGCCGCGCTCCTGCAGCGCCGGCTCTGACTTGGGGATGTCGAAGAACAGGTAATCCTCCTGGGGCAAGTCGGCGAGCGCCGAGGCGAACGCCTTGTGGACCTGCTTGAGGAGCTGCCGGCTGGCCCGCTCGGCCTCCGCCTGCTCGCGCTCGGCGACGGCGCCGGCGACGTCGGCCTCGATCGCCGGGGCGACGGCCACCAGCAGGTCGAACGCCGCGTCGGGCACGATGCCCGAGCGCGTCCCGGGGGCGAGCGCCAGCGCTTCGAAGTCGACGAGCCCCTCGAGCCGCCGGTCGGTCCACGGGGCGTGCTGGAAGGGGAGCAGCTCGCCGATGTCGGCCAGCACGCGCGTGCCGTCCTTGCAGACCGCCACGCCACCCGGGCCGGTGGCGTCGTCGCCGCGCAGGTAGAGCTCCACCGCCACGTCGCCGAGGGGCGTGGCATAGCGGCGCGGGATCTCGAGCCGCTCGCCGTCGAACTCGCGCGGCACGACGCGGATCTCGCGCCGGGCGACGGTGTCGATCACGTCGATCGCCGCCCCGGTGGAGCGGATCCGGTCGCGCAGCTCGGCCGACAGGTAGCGCGCGATCTTCTCCCCGGTGACGAGGTTTTTCGTCGCCTCCAGCAGCGGGCCGACGACCACGCGCGTGCCGGGTGGCGCCAGCCGGCCGCGCACGGGGCGGATCGTGTACTGGCGCTTGCCGCGAGAAAGCTCTAGCTCGCGCGGCCGGCCGGTGCCGCCGGCGGAGGTCATCCGCAGCTCCTCGCCGAGGCTCCAGAAACTCAACAGCCCGATGCCGAACTCGCCGTGCACGCCGCGGCGCTGCGGGGCGTCGAGGTGGCGCTTCATCGAGTCGCACAGGTGCGTCGCGATCCGCTCGAAGTCGGGGGTGCCGTCGGGTCCCGGGGCGACGCCGCGGCCGTCGTCCTCGACCTCGAGGAACATCCGCCCCTGCGCCCGGCGCCGCACGATCCGGATCCGCGCCGCTCCGGCGTCGATCGCGTTCTCGGTCAGCTCGCAGATCGCCTTGAGGGGATGGGTCTGCGAGTGGGCGATGATCGTGATCGCGTTCCACTGGTCGCCGATCCGCAGCGTGCCGGTGGTGGTCTGCAAGGCGCTTTTCATGGCGGCATCGTCGACGAGGCCGGTGCCCGGGTCAACGCCCGCCGCCGCGCGGTCGCACGGGGCGCGAGTGCCGCGTCGCTCAGCCCGGAAACCCGATCACGGTCATCCCCCGGTTGGGAAACGAGTCGAACTGCTCGAGGAGCCGGGCGCCGGCCTCCAGGTCGACGGTGTCGCTGACGAGGCGCTCCGGGCCGAGCGTGCCGGCGGCGACCAGGCCGAGGAGATCGCGGTATGCCCCGACCGGCATCCCGTGGCTCCCGAGGAGCTCCAGCTCCCTGGCGATCACGACATCCATTGGCAGCGGCGGCGTCGCCTGGTCGCCGGTAAGGAGACCGACCTGGACGTGCCGGCCGCGATTGGCCAGCGACAGGACCGACTGCCGGCAGACCTCGGCAGCGCCGATGCAGTCGATCGACACCGCGGCACCGCCGCCAGTCGCCGCGCGGATGCGGGAGGCGACGTCGCCGGCCGTCGGGTCGAGCACCTCCTCGGCGCCGACCGCACGCGCCATCGCCCGCCGCGCCGCAGCCGGATCGACGGCGATCACCCGCGCGCCGGTGGCCCGTGCGATCATGATCGCCGACAGCCCGACGCCGCCGCAGCCGTGGATCGCCACCCAGTCCCCAGCCGCCGCCCGCCCCTGTTGGACGACGGCCCGGTAGGCGGTCGAGAACCGGCAGCCGAGGCTGGCCGCGGCGATGAACCCGACGCCGTCGGGGAGCGCCACGAGATTGAGGTCGGCGTGGCGGATCTCGACCAGTTCGGCGAAGCCGCCGAAGTGGCTGAACCCCGGTTGGGTCTGCCGCGGGCAGACCTGCGTGTCGCCGCGCCGGCAGTCGGGGCAGGTGCCGCAACCGCAGCAAAATGGCGCGGTCACCCGCTCGCCGCCGCGCCAACCCCTGACCGCCGCGCCGACCGCGGCCACGTACCCGGCCAGTTCGTGGCCGGGTACGTGCGGCAGCCGCACCATCGCGTCGTGCCCCTGCCAGCCGTGCCAGTCGCTGCGGCAGATCCCGCAGGCCCGCACCGCGACGAGCACGGCGTCGTCGTGTGGCACCGGGTCGGGCAGATCGCGGACGGCGATCGGCCCGCGGAACGACTCGTAGACGGCGGCACGCATCGCGGCGTCTCCGGCTCGCAGGCTGTGGCCACGGTGATCGGCCGCCGGCCACGGAGGGCATTGTCGACTCGAAATCAGCGTGGTGGTGGCGCGGGGACCGCGTTGGCACCCGGCCCGGTGGCGCACTCCCTGTCGAGGAACTGGGGCAGGTCGGCGACGCTCTCGATGACGAACTCCGCCCCGGCAACGCGAAACTCGCGCTCGATCGCCGCCAGCCGGTCGGCAAGCTCGGCCGGGGGGAGCGCCGCCACCTCGGCCGCCGACAGGCCCAGGGCGTTGCCGGTGCGCGACACCGCCACCGTCCGCGCGCCGGCGTTGCGGCCGGCGGCGATCCCCACCGGCGTGTCGTCGACGACGAGGACCTCGGCCGGCGGATAGACGCCGAGCCGCTCGCAGGCGCGGAAGATCATCCAGGGCGCCGGCCGCCCGGCGGGGACGTCGTCGGCGCACAGCGAGACGTCGGGGGCGTAGCCGCCGGCCCGTGCGATCGGCTCGACCACGTCCAACAGCTCGCGGGTGTAGCCGGTGGTGCCGCCGATCGCCAGGCCGCGCCGCCGGCACTCGGCCACCGCCTCGGGCACGCCGCCGATTACCGCCGAGTGCTCCGCCAGCACGGCGCGCTGCCGCGGGAGGAAGTCGCGGTACAGCCGCTCGACGTCGGCGTCGGTCGCCGGCCGACCGAGCATGGCGCGCCACGCCGCCGCGACGCGCGGCAGCGCGAGAACGGTGGCGATGTGGTCGTGTTTGGCGCGCCCCATCGGCGCGCGCGCCTCGGCGACCGTGATCGGGATCCCGGCGCCGGCGAACAGCTCGACGAACACCCGCGCCGGCGCCCGGCTGCCGTGGTCGACGGTCGTGCCAGCCCAGTCGAAGATCACCGCGCGGATCGGGAAGCGCATCGCCGGGCCCTCGGATCGCTCAGGCATCGTCCCACTCCATCCAGGCCTCGTCGGCGAGGCCGAACGCCATCGTCATGCCGGCCCCGCCGAGGCCGGTGACCAGGTGCACACCGGGCAGCGGCTCGGCGCGCCATTCACACGCGCCGGGAAGCTTGGCATAGAACCCGTGCCAGCGCGCGGCGATCGACCACTCGGGGAGGCGGTAGGCGCGCGACAGCTCGCGGAGGATGAGCGACTCGACCACGTCGGTATCGAACGGCTCGATGGCCGCGTCGTAGTGGTGGGAATCGCCGAGGATCACCTCCCCCGTACCGGTCTGGGAGACCATCACGTGGATCCCGTGGAGGTCGAGCTCCGGCGTCTCGCGCGCGATCCGGGCCCGCAGCGCCGGCAGGCTCGGGCAGCCGGCGAAGCTCGCGTAGTGCCGGAGCGTCAGCCCACTGGCGAGGTGGCAGCCGGCCCGCCAGCCGTCCGGCTGGGCGACGGTGCGCAGCATCTGTAGCTTGCACAGCGTGAGCCCGGCGGCGGCAAGCTCGCGCGGAAACAGGGTTTCCAGGTCGGCACCGCCGGCGACGATGGCGCGGTCGCAGGACAGCCGCTCGCCGGCCGCAGTCTCGACGACGACCGCGCGGTCGCGCTCGATCCGCGTCACGGCGGTGGCGAACCGGCATTCGATTCCGTACCGTGCCGCGAGCCAGCCGGGCAGCGCCCGGATCGCCTCCGGCGGATCGACGGCGCACTCGGCGGGGCTCCACAGGCCGCAGCGCAGCCCGGCCGGATTGGCGGCCGGCGTTCGTTCGAGCACCGCGGCGGCCGACAGCAGCCGGCACTCGATCCCCACGTCGGGTGCGCGTGCCGCGAATTCCTCGACGACGGCGGCCTCGTCGTCGCGGTGGGCGAGGTGGAGCGAGCCGCAGGGGTCGATCCAGAACCCCGCGCCCTGCGCCGCCTCGAGCCACCGCGCCCGGCTGCGGAGCGCCGTCGCGTGCGGAGCGCCCGCCGGCTGGCCGATCGGCCACACCATGCCGAAATTGCGGATCGATGCTCCGGCGGCGCGGGGGGAGCGCTCAAGGAGCGTCACCCGGTGGCCGCGCAGCGCCGCCATCCAGGCATGGGCCAGGCCGACGATCCCCGCGCCGACGACCACGACATGGCTGGTGGGCATCGGGCGACCGCCGGGTGGGAAGGGCACGCGCCCCACGCGGGGCACGCCGCTGATCGTGACCGCGCGCCGGGCGGACGTTCAAGGCCAGCGGTGCCGCACGGGGTTGGTATGCTCTCGCCGCCGCGCGGTCGCCGCGCGGCTGTCCCGGGGAATCCCGCCGATGGCCGCGCCTGCCGCTCTCCCGCCGGCCCCGGGCCCGTCGTCGCGGCTGGCGACGGCGCTGTGGACCGCGGCGGCGGCGTTCGGGACCTACTTCTGCATGTACGCGTTCCGCAAGCCGTTCACGGCGGCGGCGTACGAAGAGACGTACGGCGGCGTCGATTTCAAGACGATCCTCGTCACCGCGCAGGTGATCGGCTACACGCTCTCCAAGTTCGTCGGCATCCGGATCGTGGCCGAGTGGCCGCGCGGGAGGCGCGCGGCGGGGATCGTGATCCTGATCGCGGCGGCCGAGGCGGCGCTGGTCGCGTTCGCCGTCGTGCCACGCCCCTGGAACGCGCTGTGCCTGGTGGCCAACGGCCTGCCGCTGGGGATGGTGTTCGGACTCGTCCTCGGCTGCCTCGAGGGGCGGCGCGAGACCGAGGCCTTGGCGGCGGGGCTGTGCGCCAGCTTCATCCTCGCCGGCGGCGTGATGAAGTCGGTCGGGGCGTGGCTGTTGTCGCGCGGGGTGAGCGAGACCTGGATGCCGGCCGCCGCCGGGGGGCTGTTCCTCGTCCCGCTGGTGGGGTTCGCGGCGCTGCTGGCGCGCGTGCCGCCGCCGACGGCGGCCGACGAGGCGGCGCGGGCGCCGCGGGCGCCGCTCGACCGCGCCGGGCGCCGGGCGCTGGCCGGCCGCCATGCGACGGGGCTGGTGCTCGTGGTCGTCGTCTACACGCTGGTGACGATCCTCCGCAGCATCCGCGACGACTATGCCCCGGAGCTGTTCCGTGGGCTGGGCGCGCCGGCGGCGCCGTCGGCGTTCGCGCGCGTCGACATGTGGGTGGCGGCGGGAGCGCTGGTGGTGAGCGGTGCCGGGGTGTTCCTCCGCGACAACCGTCGTGCCTTTTTCACGGCGCTGGCGTGGTGCCTGGCCGGGTGCCTGGTGCTCGTCGCTACGGGGCTCGTCGCCCGGTTCGTGCGGTTGCCGGCATTCGCCTTCATGGTGACGGCGGGGCTGGGGCTGTCGATCCCCTACGTCGTCATCCACACCACCGTCTTCGAGCGGCTCCTCGCGGCGACCCGTGACGTCGGCAACATCGGCTTCCTGATGCAGGTCGCCGACGCCTTCGGCTACCTCGGCTACGTCGCGGTGATGCTCGGCCGCGGCTGGCTGGGAAGCCGCGACCCGGAGGCGCTGGCCGGGTTCTTCGTCGGCGCCTGCACGGTCTGCGGCGCGGCGGGGGCGGTGGCGCTGCTCGCCGCGGCCGCCGCGTTCGCCACCACGCTCCCGGGGCGCGACGACCGCCCCCCCGCGGCCCATGCCTGAATCGACGCTGGCCTTGTTCTCGGGCACGCCGGGCGAACTGTCGCTCGAGCGCCGCCCGTTCCCCGTCCCCGGCCCCGGCGAGATCCTCGTCCGCGTCCTCGGCTGCACGCTGTGTGGCAGCGACCTCCACACCGTCGCCGGCCGGCGGAGCGTGGCGGTGCCGACGGTCCTCGGCCACGAGATCGTCGGCGAAGTCGCCGCCTTCGGCCCCGGCGCCCCGCGCCACGACATCGCCGGCACACTGCTCGCCGAGGGCACGGCGATCACCTGGGCGATCGTCGCCGGCTGTGGCGAGTGTTTCTATTGCACCCACGACCTGTGGCCGAAGTGCGAGCGCGGCGTGAAATACGGCCACGAACGCGTCGAGGCGGGAATCGAGTTCCGCGGCGGACTGGCCGAGCACTGCCTCCTCGTGCCGGGGACGGCGATCGTCGCCCTTCCCGCCGGGATGGCGCTCGAGGTCGCCTGCCCGGCCAACTGCGCCACCGCGACGGTCGTCGCCGCGCTCGAGGCGGCCGGGGACCTTTCCGGGGCGTGTGTCGCGATCCTCGGCGCCGGGCTGCTCGGGCTCACCGCGGCGGCGCTGGCGCAGGCGCGCGGGGCCCGCGACGTGATCGTCGTCGACACCCGCGCGGGGCGCGCGGCGCGGGCCGCGGAGTTCGGTGCGACCGCGGTCGGGGCACCGGGCGACCTGCCCGGGCTGGTCGCCGCGGCGACGGCGGGCCGCGGTGCCGACGTGCTCCTCGAGCTCACCGGCGCGACCGCGGCGCTCGCGGGGGCCTGGGAGCAGGTCCGGGTCGGTGGCACGATCCTCCTGGTCGGCGCGGTCTCGCCCGGGGCGCCGTGGGCAATCGTGCCGGAGCGGATCGTACGCCGAGCGCTTTCGATCCGCGGGATCCACAACTACTCGCCGCGCCACCTCGCCGCGGCGGTGGCGTTTCTCGCCACCGCCCAGGACCGGCATCCGTTCGCCAGCCTCGTCTCGGCCTGGTATCCGCTCGCCGACGTCACGGCCGCGTTCAGCGCCGCCGCCGCCGGCAGCCACGTCCGCGTCGGCATCCGTCCCGGGTGAGTCCGCGGCGCGTGCCGTCTGCGTTTCCGGACACGGCCTCGAGCCACAACCGCGCCGGCGACCGCCGAGGTGGCGATGGCTGAGCTGGCGATGGTCGAGTTGGGGCGATCGCCGTGAAATCCATGGCGCCGTGCGTCCGTCAGGATGGTAAGATCGTCATGACGTGGCCACCACGCCGCGGCCCCGAAAGACCGCGTCCAAGCCGACACGCGGCCGAAACAGTCCGCCCCCGAACAGGGACCCGCGAAGCCCCTCCGCCGTCGCCCTCGCATCGGCCCGTCGCAACTGCATGCGGGTCGATGCGAGGGCAGAGGCGCGGGGGGCGTCCCCCTCTGTCGAGCCCGAGCTGAGGTTTGTGTGGACCGACAGCCCACGAATCTCACGGTTCAATCGGTGCAGTTGAGGTGTTGCATGCCCACATCGCGCCACAGCGAGCGATACGCAGCGTGGGCAGCAGTGCTGGCCGCAGCGCTGTCGATCCCGGCTCCGGCGCCCGCGTCCGACGGCGAGGCGTTTTTCGAGCGCGAGGTGCGCCCGCTCCTCGCCTCGCGGTGCCTCGGCTGCCACGGCGGTGACAAGGCGGGGGGCGGATTGTCGCTCGGGTCGCGCGCCGGCTGGGAGGCCGGGGGAGAGCAGGGGCCGGCGATCGTGCCCGGCGATCCGGATGCGTCGCTGCTCTTCCGGGCCGTCAGCGGTGCCGATCCCGACTGGCGGATGCCCCCTCCCGACCATGGTCCGCCCCTGGCGCCCGCCGAGGTCGCGGTCTTCAGGGAGTGGATCCGCCGCGGTGCCCCCGATCCGCGTGTCGGCGCGGCCACGCTCGGCGGCATGGATCGCGACGAGGCGGCGGCGTGGTGGGCGTTTCGGCCGCTGCCGGAGGCGACCCGGCTCCCGACGCCCGACGAGATAGACGCCCTCCTCGGGGCGGCGCTCGCCGAGCGCGGCATCGAACCGGCCGGGCCGGCCGACGACCGAACGTTCATCCGCCGGGCGACCTACGACCTCACCGGGCTGCCGCCTTCGCCGGAGGAGGTCGAGGCGTTCGTCGCCGACGGCGCCGCCGACAAGGACGCCCGGCTCGTCGAGCGGCTCCTCGCGTCACCCGACCAGGGCGTCCACCAGGGGCGCCGCTGGCTCGACGTCGTCCGCTACGCCGACACCGCCGGCGAGAACACCGACCGCCCGCTGCCCCACGCCTGGCGCTACCGCAACTGGGTGTTCGACGCCTTCACGGCCGACCTCCCCTATCCCGACTTCGTCCGCCTCCAGCTCGCCGGCGACCTGATCCCGGCGGCCGCACGCTCCGGCCGCAACGACGGCATCGTCGCCACCGGCTACCTGGCGATCGCGCGCCGCTTCGGCCACGACATCGACAAGGACATCCACCTCACGCACGAGGACGTCATCGACACCCTCGGCAAGACGTTCCTCGGCCTCTCCACCGGCTGCGCCCGCTGCCACGACCACAAGTACGACGCGATCTCGGCACACGACTACTACGCCCTGGCGGGGATCTTCGCCAGCACGCGCTTCGCGTTCCCGGGCTGCGAGCCGAAGGGGCAGCCGCGCGACCTCGTGCCGCTCGAGCCCGAGCCCGACCTGGCCGCCGCCCACGCCGCGTGGCAGGAGCGCGTCGCCCTGCGCGACGCCGAACGCGCCCGCCGCGACGCCGTCGCCTCGCGCGCGAAGCTCGGCGAAGCGGCACGCGAGGACGCCCGGGTGCTCGCCGCCGGAACGGTGGCGGAGGGGGAGAGCGTGGCGCTCGCCGCCGCGGGGCCGATCGACGTCGCACTCGGCGCCGGGCAGGTCGTCGTGCTCGCGGTGGCCGCCGGCGGCAACCACGGCGCCGACAGCACGCTGGTCGAGCTTTCGATCCGATCTGGCGACGGCGCCGGCGTCTGGAGCACGGCCGACGTCGTGCCGCGGCTGGTGACCGCCAACCCCCTCGTCGCCGGCGGTGCCACCTGGTGTTTCCTCGAGCGGTCGGCCGAGGGACCGGCGTTCCTCGGCGAGCGGCGCGACGAGATCGACGGCAAGCCGGCGCTGGCGGCGTGGCGGAGCGGCGACGTGCCCAGCGTGTTTGCCAACTCGGCCGCCGAGCCGGTCACGGTCTGGACGACGCTGCCGGCGGCGGCGCTGTTCGTCCATCCCGGTCCCGACCGCGAGGCGCTTCTGGCATGGATCTGCCCGCGTGACGGTACCTACCGCATCGAGGGGCGCGTCGCCGACGCCCATCCGGCCGCGCTCGACGGCGTCGCCTTCACGCTCGCCATCGCCGGCGGGACGGGCTACGGAGCACTGCTCGCCGAGGCAGGGCGCCTCGGCGCCACGCCGCTGCCCGATCCCGGGCCGGAGCCGGTGCTGCCGGTGGCGTACGCCGTCGTCGAGGGCACCGTCCACGACGCGCCGCTCCACCAGCGCGGCGATCCCGAGAAGCCCGGCCCCGCCGTGGCGCGCCGCTGGCTCGAGGTGTTTGGCGGCACGCCGGTCGGTGCCGACGGGGGCAGCGGTCGCCGGGCGCTTGCCGAGTGGGTGGCGACTTCCCCGCTCGCGTCGCGCGTGATCGTCAACCGGGTCTGGCAGTGGCACTTCGGCACGGGGATCGTCGCCACCGCCAACGACTTCGGCGCCCGGGGAACGCCGCCGACCCACCCCCAATTGCTCGATCGCCTCGCGGCGGGGTTCGTCGCCGCAGGCGGACGGGTGAAGTCGCTGCACCGCGCGATCATGGCGACGCGTGCCTACCGCCGGGCGAGCACCGTCGGGCCGCACCTCCTCGAGGCCGATCCCGGCGCCCGGTGGCTGTCGCGGTTCCCGCGCCGCCGGCTTCGTGCCGAGGAGATCCGCGACAGCCTGCTTCTGGCCGCGGGGGAGATCGACAGCGCGCCGGCCGAGGCCCATCCCTTTCCCCCCGAGGCGACCTGGAACTTCACGCAGCACGGTCCGTTCGCGGCGGTCTACGAGACGACCAAGCGCAGCGCCTACCTGATGGTCCAGCGGCAGCGGCGTCATCCTTTCCTGGCGCTGTTCGACGGCGCCGATCCCAACGCCACGACGCCGTCGCGGCAGACGACGACCGTCCCCACGCAGGCGCTGTACTTCCTCAACGATCCGTTCTTCCACCGCCGGGCTGACGCGTTCGCCTTGCGCCTCGGTGCGCTTGCCGATCCGGCGGCGCGGATCGTCGCCGGCTACCGGATCGCTTTCCAGCGATCGCCGACGGCGATCGAGGCCGACCGGGCCGCCGGTTTTCTCGCCGCCTATCCCGGCGGCGACGAACAGCGCCTCGCTGCCTGGGCACGCGTCCTCCTGGCGAGCAACGAGTTCCTCCACGTCGACTGAACGGCGCGCCATGTCCCGATCCCACCGCGATGCCGTCTGGACACCGGGAAACCGCGCCGGACGGCGCACCGTGCTCCGTTCGGCGGTCGCCGGATCGCTCCTCATGCCCGGGATCGTGCGGCACCTGCTCGCCGACGCCGGCGATCCGCTGGCGCCTCACGCACCGCACTTCGCCCCTCGGGCCAAGCGCGTGATCTTCCTGTTCATGACCGGCGGGGTGTCGCATGTCGACACGTTCGATCCCAAGCCGACGCTGTCGCGCGACCATGGCAAGGAGATCAAGGCCGACCACCCCGAGATCAGGGATCGCCCCGGCTACGAGCGGATCTACCTCAAGCGGCCGCAGTGGGAGTTTTCCCCGCACGGGCACTGCGGCACCGAGGTCAGCACGCTGTTTCCCTGCGTGGCCGAGTGCGTCGACCGGATCGCAGTGGTGCGCTCGATGCACACCTCACACTCCAACCACTACAACGCCACGCTCGGGATGCACACCGGGTCGTTCGCCTTCTCGCGGCCGAGCATCGGCTCGTGGGTCAGCTACGGCCTGGGCACCGAAAACGCCAACCTCCCCGGGTTCGTCGTCATCGCCCCGCGGCAGACCTACGCCGGGACGCAGGTCTACGCCGCCGACTTTCTCCCCGGTGCCCACCAGGGGACGCTCGTCGTGCCGAGCGCCGAGCCGGTGGCCAACGTCACCCCGCGCGTGCCGGCCGACCGGCAGGCGCTCGAGCTGGCGGCCCTCGAGTCACTCGACCGCGACCACCTCGTGGCACGCGGCGGCGACCCGATGCTCGCCGCACGGATGCGCTCGTTCGAAACGGCGTTCGGGATGCAGATGGCCGTGCCCGACGCCTTCGACCTCGCCGCCGAGGACGACGCGACCCTGGCGCTGTACGGTCTTGCGCGCGGCCAGACGGCCGGCTTCGGCTGGCAGTGCCTGGCGGCCCGGCGCCTCGTGGAGCGCGGCGTCCGGTTCGTCGAGCTGATCGACACCGGGTCGAGCGACAACTGGGACGCCCACGGCGACATGGCGACCCATGTCGGCCTCGCGAAGAACGTCGACCGGCCGATCGCCGGCCTGCTCGTCGACCTCGACCGGCGCGGTCTGCTCGACGACACGCTGGTCGTGTGGACGACCGAGTTCGGCCGCACGCCGTTCAACAACACCGCCGACGCCAAGGGGCGCGAGCACCATCCCTGGGCGTTCTCGTCGTGGCTGGCGGGCGCCGGCGTGAAGCGCGGCATCGTCCACGGGGCGACCGACGAGCATGGCCTCCGCGCCGTGGAGCAGCCGGTCCACGTCCACGACCTCCACGCCACCATCCTGTGGCTGATGGGGTTCGACCATGAGCGGCTGACGTTCCGCCACGCCGGCCGCGACTACCGGCTCACCGACGTCCACGGCACGGTGGTCACCGATCTGCTCGCCTGAGCAGGTCGCGGGTGCTTCGCCGTCGTGCCGGGCTTCGAGGAGGCTCAGACCGGCGCGTCGCGGGGCGAAGTACGCCGCTGCAATCGACTCGCAGTCGGGACCGGCGCGGTTCCATTGGTCCTGGAGCATCTTCCGCGCGTTGCTCGCGCTGTGGACCGATCGGTCGGAAAGGTAGTAGCGCCCCTTGGTGGCGTTGACCTCGTGAAATAGCAGCTTCCGCTGCCGGAGGCGGGCGGCTTCGACGATCGCCTTGGTGCACGAGAATCGGCCGTTGAAGACCAGGACAGTCGCGGGATCGTGCCGGTCGATCAGCCGATTGGTGAGCGTAAACGATCGGGCCGCCGCGGTGAGCAGCGCGTCGACCAACGGCCCGTGGGCGTCGAGGTCGGGTGCGAGGTTCTTGCAGTGGAAGATCAGCGACGACAGCGCGCCGTAACCGAGTGCGGCACCATCGAGCCGGAACGAGCGCAGATCGTCGGGGGTCGTGATGCCTTTCGAGAACGCTGTCGGAGAGTCGTTCTCGAGGGTATCCTCCCCACCTCACCCCTTGTATCCACGGAACATTCCCATGGTGAAAAAGAGCAAGCCTCCGCAAGATCACGGTGAACCGTCCGCCGCGGACGCCCCGAAGGTCAACAAGAGCGAGGAGATCCGGGTCGAGGCGCGGCGGATCGTCGACGCCGGCCAGACACCGCGGCCGAAGATGATCGTCGAGGCGCTCGCCGCCCGAGGGGTCGACGTCGTCTCCCCGCAGGTCAGTATGGTGCTCAAGCGAATGGGGGTCGAGCCACGCGGGCGGAAGCGGAAGCCGGCCACCGCGGCCGCGCCGGTCGCCGCCAAGCCGGCGTCCAACGACGCCTTCACGCTCCACGAGCTGCTCGCCGCCAAGCAGTTCGTCGAGATGATCGGCAGCCCGTCGCGTGCTGCCGCCATCCTCGACGCGCTCGGCCGGATTTCCTGAGCGGGAGGAATCCAGCGGCGACCGCAGATGCCGGCCGGCGTGTCCACGCACCGTCCGGCCGACTCCTCCGCGCCACCCGCGCCGTGAGAGGCAGGTCGTCGGTGCGAGGTCCGGTCGCGACCACCCGGCGAGTCGCTGATCGCCCCGGTCGCTCCGGAGGTGACGACGGATCCTCCGCCGCTTGGTGGGATCGACTGTTCGCACACGGCGCGGCAGCGGTGGGCGGTTCCGTGGTCACGTCGTCGGTTGCCCCGCGCGGCGCCGCGACCACGTCAGACTGAACAACCAGGCCAGGATGCCCACCAGGACGATCGATCCACTGGCCCCTGGCCCGGGCAGAGGATCCTCGATCAGCGGGGCCGGGTTGTTGAGAAGGGCATGCACGCCCATCGCCAGAAAGAGGTTGCCGGTGCGGAGATAGACGAAGGCGAACATGAGGCCTCGGCAGCTGGAACGGGCCGATGTAACCGATCTGGTTCGGACAGCCGCCCGTCGGCTCGCCGACCGTGAGCATCAGGTCGTAGGTCCGCGCCGCATCCGCGAGCACCACCGCGGCCGAGAAGGTCCCGTCTCCGGTCAGCAGGCAGGCCGGGCCGTCGAACCTGGGTTCGACTCGCGGAGGGCTCCTGACCGCGATCTTGTCGATCATGTCCTCGCCGTGCTCGAGCGCCACATACCGCGGCATGTATCTCGGCAGGACGACACCGATCAGCAGCCAGCGCCACATCGGCTTTACGGCCAGCCGCATCATCGCGTCGGATTCCGCGCTGCGGCGCGTCACGATCCGCGACATCCCCCGGAACGGGCGATCGGTGATTCGGGCGAGCAGGTCATCGCCGAGAGTGTTGCCGCCGGGGTTCTCCCGGATGTCCACGATCAGTCCCGCGGCGCCCCGCTCATTCGCGGCGGCGATCGCCTGATCGATGAATCCTTCCCACTGCCCGCCGAGCATGAAGTCCATGGAGGGGAAGTCGATGAAGGCGATGGGGGCGGCGTCGGACCGGTCGCCAGGAAGCAGCAGGCATCGGAATGGCGGGCTCTCGACGAGGACCTCGCCCCGAGCCGTCGCGGACGCGGAGGGGGGTGAACTGGCCGGAACGGTCCGCTCCTTCCTGCGAGCGCCGTGGCCGACGCCTTTGACGGTCACGGTGTGCCGCGAGCCGTCGGAGCGGACGAGCTCGACTTCCGTCGGCGCCGAAACGCCTGCGGCCCAGCTGATGACGTGGAACGAGTCACGGACAAACGCATCGCGAGCGCGCGGTCTCCGCCGGCATGAGCGAGCGCAGCCGGTCGAGGTGATCGGCCGCCGACACGTCCCCGATACGGACGATCGTGTCCCCCGGCTCGATGCCCTGCTCGGCCTCCGCCACGGCGACGACCACGAGGGCATCGTCCTCGGGCTCCGCCCGGAAGGGGAGCAGCCGCTCGCCGCGCGCGAACGCGGCCTCGAGATCCTCGATGGGGACTCTGAAGACGTAGTGGTCACACCGGTACCCCGCCTGCATCTCCATTACCAGCGGGAGGAACTCGCGCCGCGTCATCGGCCGGTCGATCGAGGCCTTCAGCCGCCCGGCGAGGGCGAGGATCGACTCCTTCGGGGCGCGCAGATACGGATTCGGGCAGGTGCGCTCGTGGAGCGCGACGATCGCGTCGAGATCGACGCGGAGCGCCTCGGGCTCGTGGAGCTTCGCGATCTCCTCGGGCGTCGCCCGCGGAATCGCGTCCCACGGATCCCGGATGAACATCGAGAACGTCGAGGGGCTGACTCTGCCGGAGCGCGCGATGGCCACCGCGGCGACCACCGCGGTGAGCGCGATGCAGGCCGCCCCGACAGCCCAACGACGCCAGCGGCGGGGAGTGCTGGCAGCGTGCTTCGTGGCCTTGGCATCCATGGCACCGGTGCCCGAGGTCGACGACTTGACTCATACGACAGCGGGTCGTTCGGTACACGACACAGTGTCGTACATCAAGCCACACCGAGCCCTGCCCCGCGGAGATCATCCCTGGTGCCCCCCCGCCCCCCTCGCCAACGCCGAGCTTGCCGTGATGGAGCTCCTCTGGGACCACGGCGCCATGACCGCGCGGCAGGTGCAGGAGCGGCTCTACGGCGCCTCCGACCGCTCGCAGCACGGCACGGTGCAGCGACTGCTGCAGCGACTCGAGGAAAAGGACTTCGTGCGGCGCGACAAGACGCCTCCGGCGAGCACCTTCGCGCCGTGCCTCTCGCGGGCGGAGTACGCCGGCGCGCAGCTCGAGACCCTCGCCGATCGCCTCACCGGCGGCTCGATCGCCCCGCTGCTCTCGAACCTCATCGACAGGAAGCGGCTCAGCCGCACGGAACTGCGCCGCCTCCGCGATCTCCTCGACGGAAAGAATCCATGACGCTCACGATCCTCTCCTACGCCCTTGGCAACACGCTCCTGGCGCTGCCGCTGGCACTGCTCGCCCGCGCGATCGGTCGCACCGCCCGCCACCCGGCGGTCGTGCATTTCATGTGGGTGATCGTGATGATCCGCCTCGTCATGCCACCGGTCGCGGCGGTTGCAGCGAGAGCGGCTCAAGCCCCACGCGATCGACATTCGGGTGAACATCGACCCGGTGCACTGGTTTCTGAGCCCCGCGAAAGACACCCGCTCGTCGCTCTATCTCGAAGACGCGGCGACGGAGTTTCAGGTGCAGGGGGCTGGAGCTCGACTGGACGATCGTCACGTGGGGCGCCGACTTACGCTGGTCGGGCGACGATTGGAGCGACCACTGTTTTCGCGGGGCGAAGTGGACGGACGTGAAGAAGCCGGCGTAGCCCCGACCGGAGACACACCACGCGACGCACGATTCAACTCCCGCGCGACACTACTTTCGTCACGCAGGTGTCTCAAAGTCATTGACACGTTCCGCGCTCCGGTCAGAGTCGCTGCCAGCCAGCCGTGGGCGTCCAGCGGTAGCGTGCTCCCGCATCCTCCACCGCAAGCCGAAGCCAGCCGTGGGTGACGAGATCCCGCACGCCTGAGTGCCGATTGAGAATGTCGGCAACGCGTTCCCGGCTGGCGTCGATGATGACCGTAAGCCGCAGCGGCTCATGCTGCAGTTTGGTGCCATCGTGAACCGCCTGCCAGGGGAGGCCAACCCGCAGGTCGCCGCCGTTCCCCTCAAGGATGCCAAACTGACCCACCACGTCGTGAATGACTTTGCTTCCGCTGCCGAAGGCCTGGTTGTCGACGGCGGAGGCAAAATACTGTAGCCCGATCCAGCTGGTCACGACCAGCGGGGCGGTCATGATCAGCTCGAGCACCTTTCCCTCGGGATCTTTCGCCGAGCAGTACTCGTGGAGGAAACAGCGGCCACCGAGGTTGAGTCCTGTCGTTCGGCTGCGGTCGGCAATGACGAAGGCGGCATTGCCCGCCAGCCCCCATTCGGGCCGGACCTCCGCCCAGTCGCGGGCCCGGAAGAGCACCGACTCATCGCCGGCGTTGCCCAGCCGCCTGCTCCGTTCAAGCCGCGTTGCCCTCCCAGCGGCGGCAGTCCAGGCAAGGACGTCCCGAAACTCGTCGCGGTGCGTAGCAGGACAACCCGTCGGACCAAAAAACTCAATCTCATCGGTTGTGGTCCGGTGAACGGCCGCCACGAACCAAGTGTCGGCAGGGATCAAGATGCCTCGCTCGGCCAGTGCCGCACGGACCTGAATGTCGTTGAGAATGGCGGCGGCAACGCGAGCATTCGGCTCGCCGGAATGGCCACCACAGGCGCCGCAGTCGTAGCCCGCACGGTAGGGATTGTTGACCATGGAGGCGGCATGGCCGCAGATGACGACGATCCTCGCAAACCGATCAGTGAGCCCGAGGTTTCGCAGCATGCCTTCGGCCAGACCGATCCGCTGGTCGAGCGGGATGGGTTCATCCGAGCCATCCAGGTCGGGGCCGAGCCGTCGCTGCTCGTCGCGCGAGAGGCCGTCGTTTCGCGGATCGGCTACGGGCCGCGTAACGCCAATCGAGTCGGTGAAAAGCTTCGGCAGATAGGCGAGCCCCAGCGACTCCACAAAGCTGTAGCAGGAGATCGCTGACGACTGAAAGCCCTTCCAGAGCTTGCGTCCCTTCCTGACCAGCTTCCGGTGGTCGATGGCCGCCGTGATCCGCTCTCCCGATGCTCCCAGCAGCCGCTCAAAGACTGGAAAAGTCGGCTGCAGCAGCACCGGGCAATGAGCAGCGCCGAACGCGGTGCCCAGGCGAATGAACTCCAGCGGCATCCCGAAGAATCCGGCAAACCCACAGGTTTCAACCAGCTTGCTCTGGGCCTCGAGGTGGCGTCGCAACACCTCGCTGCGAACATCGATGCAAAACACCATCTGTAACGTAGGCCGTCTGGTCGCCGCCGGCTGTTTATCCGTGGCAATGTCGGCCAGCAGGCCGCGGCGATGGCTGACCTCACCGGCAACCTGCATCAGGTAGCGTGCCAGCACAGCCGGCAGAGGGTCGGGCGGCTCGGGCGTTGTCGGCACCAGCCCCTCGGGCAGGTCTGTCGAACCGCTCGATTCGGCCAAGGCCACGTCACAGGCCAGTCGGATAGCCAACAGCCCCGTCAGGTCGTCAGCAACCGATGGTGTTTCCTCGGCATGCCAGGTGAGATAGCGAATAAACGAGGCCCAGCCGGCGACCGAAAAGAGTTCTGCCAGCAGAAATCGTTCGATGTGTGGCTCGGGAATGGCCAGCCGGGCCAGCAGGGCGGGGATTGCCTCGCGAGGATCATCCGGCAGCGCTGCGACCAGTTGCCGGAATCCACGGATCCCCAGTTGGTCGAGCCGGCGGCTCAGCTGCGCCCGCTGCCGCCACGCCTCGTAGAGCGGCAAGCTCAGCCAGGGACTCAGCCAGGTGGCCTGCCCTCGGTCGAAGTGGCCGGCACAGTGCCGGGAGATGTCGGTGACGATGTGGCTGGTCCAGCGGGTACCGGTCCGTTCGTCTACCAGTTCCGACACGGTTCGGTAGCGGCGTTCGGCCCCGACCGCTGCCGGCTCGTCGTCGAGCAAGGCCCGGCAGGCTTCCACCGTGAGGCTGGCGAACCATTCGGGATGCTCCTCCCGGCACTCGGCCAGGGCGGTGTCGAGGTCGGCCGCCGTGATCGCCCCGGTGCTCAGTCGCTGTCGAAACCATTCGGCTGTTGGCAGAATGTCACAGACGCGAACATCGGCGAGCAACTGGCGAGCGACCAGAAAAGGCCGGTCGGCAAGGCCAAGAAACGGGTTGACTGCCACGTAGTCAGCCAATGGCCAGAGCGGCGGAATGATTGCCTTCACGGCTGCGAGATGCGGCGCCAGGTCCGCGGGAGTGAGTCTGGTCGTAGCGGTTTCGCCGCTCGTCGTAACTTTGGTCATCAGCGGTGGGCCACCTTGGAAGACACGGGCTACGAGACGGCCGCCGGCTGGCCGTAGATCCAGCCGGTCAGCCGGCGGAAGGGAATGTCGAGATAAAAGCCGTTGTTGGCATGTACGTAAAAGACCTGCACCCAGCCCATATGCGAAAAGTTCTGAATGAAGTTCTGCACAACGAAAATTGCCACAAAACTCGCCACTGCCACGACATGCACCGCCCATTCGAGGGGCGATCGCTCCAGGGGCTGTCGCGACATCGTGGCGGCCAGCAGGCTGTCGACGAGCTCGAAGCTTGCGAAGTAGGCGAACGCCACCACCACCGCTGCCGCAATCCCGAGGAGGGACAGGTTCCAGACCCGCATGGCGAGGAAGGTGGAGAGCAGGTTGGTGAGAGCCAACAGCAGCACGAAGCCGAGGACGATTCCGCCCGGTTTTTCGGCGATCTTGATCCCAAAGCAGGCGAGGGTCAGCCCGAGGATCGCCACTGCCCCGGCGACGGCCAGGATGTCGGTGACGAGCACCGCGCGACCACCGCGGGCGCGTGCCTGGGTCAGCTGTGTGCGGGCAGCTTGTTCCAGCACGCTTCCCGAGCTGAGAAAGGCATGGGCCTTGTAGAGCGAGTGCGCGACGATGTGGAGCAAAGCCGCGGAAAAGCCGCCGAGCCCGCACTGAAGCATCATGAAGCCCATCTGGGCAATCGTCGAAAACGCAAGCGAACGCTTCACGCTCGTCTGCGAGAGCATCACGACGCCACCGAGGAGTGCGGTGATCGCGCCGATCATCGCCAGCAGGCTAAGAGCGGCGGGCGAGAGCACCAGCAGCGGGCTGAGCCGGATTACGAGAAACCCTCCGGCATTGATAATGCCAGCGTGCATCAGGGCGGAAACCGGCGTGGGCGCCTCCATCGTATCGGGCAGCCAGCTGTGAAATGGAAACTGGGCCGACTTAGTCATCGCCGCCAGGACAAACAGGCTTCCGATGGCCCAGATCATCATCGAGTTCGGTGCCGGCTGCTCTCGCAGGGCCACGGCCTTGGCGAACAGGTCGGTGTAGTCGAAGCTACCGAAGCTGACATACGTCACCGCCAAGGCGGCGATCAGAAAGGCGTTGCCGAGCAGACTGATGAGGAGTTTTTTCCGTGCGGCCCAGAGGGCCCAGGACCGATGGCGGTGGTGGCAGAGGAGTTCATGGAGGCCGAGGTCTGCGAAGAGCCAGGCGGCAGCGAACAGGAGCAGGTTACGGGAGGTGACCAGAAGGAACACCGCGCCGAGCGTGAAGAGCATCCAGCACAGGAATCGCCCCTGCTCACGATCGCCGTCCAGATAGCGGACCGCGTACCGGCAGATGACCGCACCGATGAAACTGATCAGCAGCAGCATGATCGCTGCGAGGTCGTCGAAGTACACGCCAAAGTTGAGGGCGGGCAGGCCGGGCACAACCGCCAAGCGAACGTCGATCGGCCCTCTGACGGCGAGCCCCACGGCGACGACGACAGCAAACGCCGCAGCTGCCACGGTCGCGGTTTCGGCCAGCCGTCGCATGACATCGAGGTGTTCATTCGCCCAGCCCCGAAGGATCAGGCCAGCGGCCAGCAGCATGAGTGCGGGAGCGATGATCGTCCAGGCATACAAGCTCTCCATTGGAGTGAATCCATTCACAACGATCTCGAGAATGTCAGATTGGCGTGTCAAGATACTCGCGAATGGAGATTATTGCCATTCGCCGGCCCTGCCGAAAACCGTCCAGAGCGACGCCGGATGCGGGCCGCCTGAGGAGACGTTCCATCCGTGGTTTTTTCGGTTGGAGCCGCAGCCCACCGCAGGAGAGGCCCTCTACGCCGATGATCTGTGCGGCACCTGCCTTGTCCTCATGACAGTCGAGGGCGAGGAGGCAGGGAGATGGGGCCAGAGACGATGGTGGGATGTCCACAGGCGGTGGTGGGGGGAACGGACGAAGGGCCTGGCCCCCCCGGCGAAGCCCTCCAAGGCGCTCAAGACGGCGATCGCGGGGGAGAGTCGCAAGAAGCCGGCGGCGAAATGCTCCGGACGGAAATGATCCCGCCGTGGCCCGGCGGTCGGTGGAAGGCGTCATCCATGACGCGAACGGCCGCGGGCTGGACAGCGAACACCTTGGCAGAAGGGAAACGCCCCGAGGGAGCCGAGGTTCTTCGGGGATGACGGAGGCCGCTTCCGGCGGCGACGCGCTTCCCCGTCGGGCTGCGAGCAGCCCGTGGCCAAAGTCCATCCCTGGCCTTTGGCCACTCGAAAACCTGCGGTTTTCACCGGAACTGCGCTCCCGGCACCTCATCCATGAGGTGCAGCAGGCTGTTTGTCTTGACGAATTGCTCGAGCGCCTGGACGTAGTCCTGCTTCGGTTGATCGATGGCGGTCAGCCGTTGGGCCATCGGCTCGATGCTCTGCTGCTCGCCATCGAGCAGAAGGCCGCGAAGGTACGTCATGCACCAGAACGTCCGCTCCCTGCGACCGATGCCCGACGCGATGTCGGACACGTACCCCTCGAGATCCCGCTTCAGTTTTTCCAGCTTGCGTGTCTTCATGCCGCGAAGCCTGAAGAAGATACAGGTCTGGCACAAGATCCGCTTGACGGAGTAGCACTAGCTCGGCACGAACAACGAAAACTCGTCGACCGGCTGGTAACCCATCCTGGCGTACGAGGGGCAGCCATCGGCGGTCGCATGGAGGGCGGTTCGCGTGATCCGGGTTTCTCTCGTCGCGCTCTCGAGACAGCGACGCATGACGAGTTCGGCGAGGCCTCGGCGGCGATGGGCCGTCGCCGTGGTCACGAAGGCGACGTAGAGGACGCCATCGAGCGGCACGGCGAGGGCGGTCGCGACGGGATGACCATCCACGATCGCGTTGTGCCCGTAGAGCGGCGTCCGCCACAGGGCATCACCTGCGACGGCATCGCGCACCCACTCGGTCGAGATGCCGTAGGCGACGGCATTCAGGTCTGCGAGGGCGAGCCTGCCCCGCTCGTCGTCGATGCGGCCGAAGCCAATCGCCGGCTTCACGATGTCACCACTCGCTACCGAAAGCCGGCACCTGCCCTGGCGGCTTGGCTCGAGGAGAACATCCCCGAAGCGCTCACCATCCTCCAGGTCCCTGCCGCTCACCGAAGGCGGCTTCGAACGACCAACGGACTCGAGCGGCTCAACAAGGAAATCAAACGCCGCACCAGGGTCGCCACGCTCTTCCCCAATGAAGCATCGCTGCTCAGGCTCGCGTCCGCAGTCCTCTCCGAGATCAGTGACGATGGGGAGACCGAACGGGCTTACCTCACCATGGGAGCCAGATGACCTACCTCTGAAACCCGCGATTTACAGAAGGGCTGTTGCTTTATCCGCCAGCGGATGCAGACCGATGCGGACGGGGGCCGGCTGTAAGGACAAGACACCGATGAACGACAGCGACACCATGCTCACCGCGACCAGGAAATCGGCGATGCCGAGTAGATTCCAGCCGACCGCGAGCCGGCGAACGCCCCCCATGTTCCTCGCGACCGCCCACGCCACCGGGCTGGCCGTGCTGGGAATCGACTTCGGTGACCTGGCGCTCATCCTGCGGACCCATGTCCACTCCGATCACTTCGGGAACACGGCCGGCGTGGCCCAACGCGCTCGCTGTCCGGTCTCGTACCACCTGGCCGATCAGTCCCTGGCCGACCGCGGCGACAACGGCCCGCTCCAGGGGATCGGCCTCCGTGGCCGGCTGCTGGCCCGCCTGTTCGGCCATCTCTCCTTCGACCCGGTCGCCGCGGACGTCACGGCCGCCGACGGCATGAGGCTCGACGATTTCGGCGTGGCGGGGACGGTGCTCCACACTCCCGGCCACACGGCCGGATCGATCGCGTTGATTCTCGACTCGGGTGATGCGATCGTCGGGGACACGCTCATGGGGGGCTACGCCGGACGGGCGGTGTTCCCCACGCGTCCCAACTTCCACTCCTTCGCCGACGACCTGCCGGCGGCGATGGAGAGCCTCGACAAGGTCCTCGCGGCGACCCGCGGAACCCTCTTCGTCGGGCATGGCGGGCCGCTGTGTCACGAGGACGTGGCACGATGGCGGGCGACGCACGGTGCTGACGTCAGGTCTTCACCCCATCCGCCCGGCGATCCGGCGAATCTTTCCTCAGGAGGCAGTTGCTGGTCATGATCGCCGCCGGTCCGATCGCCAGCCTCCTCCTTCGGGCGATGGATACCCGAAACGACGATGATTGCCAGCGCGATCACCAGCGTGCGACCGAGGCGCTGCGCAAGGCTTCAGACGCCGGCCTGGCGATGCTGACGCTCGATCATCTCGCCATGCTGGATCGCTGAAAGGCCCACCCGCGGCGACGGGCATGTCGTTTCCATGAGGAGCGTTCCATGACACGCCGCTTGATCACCTCCGGCTCTACCTTCGAAGCCGAGATCGGCTACTCGCGGGCCGTCGTCGACGGCGACTGGGTGTTCGTCTCCGGGACGACCGGCTTCGACTACCGGACGATGACTATCGCCGAGGGGATCGCCGAACAGACCGAGCAGTGCCTGCGGAACGTCGAATCCGCGCTCCGGGAGGCCGGGGCGACACTCGCCGACGTCGTCCGGGTGACGTACGTGGTTCCCAACCGGGAGGAGTTCCCGGAATGCTGGCCGGTGCTCCGGACGCATTTCGGGGCGATCCGTCCGGCGGCGATGATGATCTCGGCGGGGCTGGCCGATCCGCGGATGCGGATCGAGATCGAGGTCACGGCGCGGATCGGCTCCGGTGAACGCGCCGCGCTCGCAACCCCGCCCGCACGGCCGGCCGTGGGCCCGTGCCCCACGGAAGTCGCGGGGGCAGGGGGCGTCGCCGGACCCGCCCCTTCAAGCCCGGCCGCGGCCGACGTGATCGAGTACCGCGACGACGCCTCCGTCTCGGCGGAGCAATTGGCCGACCTGTTTCGCCGATCGGGCATCCGCCGGCCGGTCGACGACGTGCCGCGCCTCGAGGCGATGATCCGCCACGCCGATCTCATGATCACCGCCTGGCGATCCGGGGCCCTCGTGGGTGTGGCCAGGTCGCTCACCGATCACCGCTACTGCTGCTACCTTTCCGACCTGGCCGTCGATCGCCAGCTGCAGCGCCGCGGCATCGGCGCCGAGCTCGTGCGACGCACGAAAGCCGCCGTCGGGGAGGAAGCCGCGCTTCTCCTCCTTTCCGCACCGGAGGCGATGGGTTTCTATGCCCGAATCGGCATGGAAGCCGTGACCAACGGCTGGATGATCAAGCGGGCCAGATGACCCGGGGCAGTGGCGCGTCTCGGCGACGCGCGCACGGCACGACCCGTGCGTCCTCGACGTGTTCATGCCGGTGACGCACTTCATCGACGGCGGCCGGGCCCGCCCGTGGTGGGCGTTCACCGCCGAGCGGAAACGCCGGTGCCGCGCCGTGTGGGCCCGTCCGAGGTGAGCAGAGCAACCCGAGCGCTGGCCCAGGACGACGACCGCCTCGATGGCACCGGACCACTTCGGCTCTCCCGGGAGGCGAACCTGATCATTCGACATATCGCTGCACAATAAGTACATATTTATGCATGCGAACCACCCTCGACATCGATGACACCCTCCTTGCCGAAGCGAAGCGCCGTGCGGCTGACAAGGGCACGACGCTCACGGCCTTCGTCGAGCATGCCCTCGCTGCGGCGCTCGCCGGACGGGCCGAGACGGGCCCCCGCTATCGCCTCGCGTGGAAGACCCACCGGGGATCCTCGCCTCCGGCTGTCGATGTGGCCGATCGCGACCGGCTCATGGATGTCATGGAAGGGCGGCGATGATCGCCGTCGACACGAACATCCTGCTCTACGCCGATCGCGAGGAGACTCCGCAGCACCGGGCAGCCCTGCGGGCGATCCGGCGGCTCGCGGAAGGACACGAGGCGTGGGCGTTGCCGATCCAGTGCGTCGGCGAGTTTCTCCGCGTCGTCTCCCACGACCGGGTCTTCCAACCACCGACCCCGATCGGCGAGGCCCTGGCGTCGATCGAGTCGCTGCTGGCGAGTCCAGCGGCACGGATCCTCACGCCAGGGGGCAGGTTTCTGCAGATTCTCCATGAGGTGATCGAACGCTCGGATGTCCGTGGCAACCTCGTCTTCGACGCACAGATCGCGGCGGTCTGTCTCGAACACGGGGCATCGACACTCCTCACCGAGGATCGCGACTTCACCCGTTTCCCCGGGATCAGGGTGCTGCCACTCGCGGCGTTCGCCCCCGATTGATCATGGGCTCCGTCCACGAGTTCGCCGGCATCGGCGTAGTGCGACATCGATGCGTTCCATGCACGCCGAGACACAACGGGGTTCAACCGCGGCCACGCGTGGTTCGACCCGCTCGACCTCCCGGGCTGGCACCCCGTGGCAGTCATCCACATGGGCCTTCGGCTTTCACCGCCAACAGATCGAGCGGATCCTCGCCAATCCCTGACGACGAACGACCGCCGCCTCGGGGACGGTGGCCTTCCTCCCGCGCGGCGTCCCGCACGCCTTCCGCAATCCGGGCGACGCGCCGGCCCGACTCGTCACCGTCTTCACGCCGGGGGGCTTCGACGACCTTGTGGCGGAACTGCGGGGCATGCCTCCCGCCGACGCAGGGGACGAAACGAAACGCGACGTGATCCGGGCCCGCCACGGGATCCGGATCATCCACCCGGCGGCCGGCTGACGCCGAAACCTGCCCCCTTGGATCACGTCCGCAGCTGCTTCGCCGGCCTCCGCCGGGGCATGACGCTATCATCGCGGGACCGGCTCCACCCTCCCCGGCCACGCCATGCGCATCACCGACCCGCCTTTCGGCACGACCGATTGGTCGGCCGTCGAGCAGACCGTCCACGCCGGCACGACGGGGGAGGCGACGTGGCGCACCCGGCACTTCGGCGACATCCGAGTGCGAATGGTGAAGTATTCCCGCGGATACCTGGCCGATCACTGGTGTACGAAGGGGCACGTGCTCCTCTGTCTCGCGGGCACGCTGGACACCGAGCTCGCCGACGGACGGCGATTCACGCTCGTGCCCGGGATGTCGTACCAGGTGGCCGACGACGTGGAACCGCACCGCTCCTCGACCGCGACGGGCGCGACACTGTTCATCGTCGATTGACACCCCGCCGGCGGATCCTGATGCCCGACGTCGTGCCGCCGCTCCTGGTGATGGTCGCGGTCATCCATCTCCTCCCGGCGGTGGGCGTCGGTGGACGCGCGCCGCTGGAGCGGCTCTACGGCACCGCCGTCGACGAGCCGAACCTGCTCGTCCTCATGCGGCACCGCGCCGTCCTCTTCGGGCTCCTCGGAGCGTTTCTTCTGGCCGCCGCCTTTGATCGGCGCCTCCACCTCGCAGGCCTCGTCGCCGGTCTGGCGAGCGTGGGGTCGTTCCTCGTCCTCGCGTCGCGAACCGGCGCCATGAACGCCCACGTGCGCAGGATCTGCGTCGTCGATGCCGTCGCCGCGGCGTGCCTCCTCGCCGGCCTCGTCGTTCACCTGACCGGCCGTGGGGCGGGATAACATGGCGGTCGACGGGCGGGATCACCGCCTAACTCGCTCGGTCAGCGCGGGGGCATGAGCCCGCTCATGGCCGGGGTGTAAGCGCGGAGGCGAGGGGCCACGGTGGGGGTGTCACGATGAGCGCCGGGATCGTCGAGACGTCGCGCGGGGCCTACACGATCTCGACCGATCCGGCCCGCCTCGATGCCGTCGCGATCGAGCGTTTTCTCGGGCAGTCGTACTGGGCGGCGGGGATCCCCCCCGACACGCTGCGCCGCTCCCTCGCCGGATCGCTCTGCTTCGGGCTCTACGCAGGCGGCAAGCAGGTCGGGTTCGCGCGCGTCGTCACCGACCGGGCGACGTTCGCCTGGCTGTGCGACGTGTGGATCGAGGAATCCCATCGCGGTGACGGCCTGGGGCAGTGGCTGGTGGAGACGGTCGTCGGCCATCCGGATCTCCAGGGGCTGCGCCGCTTCCTCCTCGCGACGCGCGACGCGCACTCGCTCTACGAGCGTTTTGGTTTCCGGCCGCCGGCCCGACCGGAGGCGTTCATGGAGATCCACCGCCCAGACATCTACCGCGCCGCATCAGACACGTGAGGAGGCACCGGCGATCGCGCTTGTCGTGGACGGGATCTTCGTCCGCGAAGGCCCGTGATCGAGGACGGGCCACCGAACGGCAACCACGTCAGCGGTTGAACGGGGCCTCGTTGACGAGGTGAAAGCCGCGGTTGACGAGGAGGAAGTCACCGCGATCGAGGCGCCTGCCGGTGAACTCGATGCGCTCGCCACCGATCTTCCCCGTGCCGCGGAGGCCGTTCTCCCCGTCGAGTGCGAGCGAGAGGGCGCCCGCGGGCGCCCCCTGGCGCGGCCCCCCGCCGTCCCCCGGGGCGGGATCGAAGAGGTCGATTCCCCCGTCGCGATCCTCGAACAGCCATGTCCGTCGCGAGCGGTCCATCGCCTCGATCATGAACGCCTTCCCCTCGGAGCGGTCGACGATCGTCACGAACCGGAACCGGCGAGCGTCCCCCTCCACCGGCGGCAATCCGTGTCCGTCACGGCTGAATTCGCCGATCTCCCAAGTTCCCGCGCGGGTGCCGGGCGCCGCGGATGGTGCGAGGAAGGCTGCGGTCTGCGACGAACCGAAGGCCAGGAGGCCGAGCGTGGCCCCGAGCCAGGCGATCTTGAGCCCCGTGGCCGCCCGACTCCATCGGGATCCGCGCCAGGGGCCGAGCAGGTCGGCAGGGGGAACGGCCTCGTTGCGGAGGAACATCGCGACCAGCCGCGGCACGTCGGGCGCCGCGACGACGAGCGCCAGCAGCAGCAACTGGAATGAAAACAGCTTGACGGGAACGTCGTAGCAGAGGTTGAGCATGAACACGTTGGCCATCACACCCGCCGTCCACAGGGCTCCGGCCAGCTGCGTCCGCCGGAAGCAGAGGAGCAGGCCGCCGACGATCTCCATCCCTCCGGCGAAGACGGTGTAGGTGCGGCTGGCCGCCATGAAGTTCCACAGCAGCCCCATCGGCGACGACTCGCCGTAGGTGCGCAGCAGCGCGGTCACCTCGGGCGGCTGGAACTGCAAGGGAAACACCTTGGCGAAGCCGTAGGTGAACATCGACAGGGCGAGGGTGAATCGGATCGCGGTCCGCAGGGCGTCGGCGAGGCGGGGATGGCCACGCGACCCTCGGTCGAGCAGCGTCCACAGCGCGCAGCCCGCCGCCGCGATCACCACGTTGGCTGCCACACGGACCCAGTCGTACGTGGTGTCGCCGGAGCTCTCCGAGAACGACTCGATGCGGATCCCGCACACCGTCCGCGCGATCCACACGTAGAGCGACCGCTTCGCCCGGTCGACTCGACGGTGCCAAGACCTATCGCCTCAAGGTTCCGAAGGACGTTCCCGCGGCGCGGTTCTGGTCCGTCACCGTGTACGACAACGAGACCCGGTGCTTCGTCAAGTCGGGCGCACCGCCGGATCGTTCGTCGCGCGACCCGATCGTCACGAACGCCGACGGCTGAGTGGACCTCACGTTCGGACCTGCGGTTCCCGCCGGAACGCCCCACAGCAACTGGATCAAGACCGTCCCGGGCAAAGGTTGGTTCAGCTACTTCCGCATCTACGGTCCGACCCAGGCCTACTTCGACTGCTCCTGGGTGCTCTCGGACATCGAGGTGATCGAGTAGTCGGGGATGGCCGTGAGGGCGGCTCCCGCATCGGGGACTCATCCAGCCGGGGCTGCTGCCGGCAGATCTGGCCCGAGACGAGGACTTTCTCCTCGATCTTCGCCAGACGGCCGACTCTGGCGGTGTCGCCGAGGCGTCGCTGGCGAGTGCGACGAAGGCCATCGAAAAGGCACGGGCGAGCTTGGCGGCGATCGAGCCGACGGCCTCGAGGACGAGAGGGTACGGCCCTTCGTGGGGCCCGGCACGCACTTCATGATCACGCCCAACCTCGAGATCGGCTGCCGCATGGGCTGGGGCCTCACTCAAAATGCGGCGGCGTACTTCGTGGACTCTGGCCTCGGGTGGCGGTTCTGAAGTTCGCCGCACCCCTGCATGGATGCGACGCAATCCGTGCGGCCGTGCCCGCACTACTCCCGGTTGGCGTGGAGCCCCAGACGCCGCACTGGATTCGACAGTTGGCCGGCAAGCTCCCCGCGTAGGATTGCGCACAATCGCATTTTCCCGCCAGAAAACGGGGCTTGCCGAGTCAAAGCGACGCAGAATCCGACGCAGCGTGAACTTCGCACGTAGCCGCAGGAGGTCGCACGCTGGTGGCGGTAGGATAAGTTCATCATCTGATCGTCAGGGAAACTGCCGTGAAAGCGCCCCGAATACTCGCTGAACTCAAGGAACGGCTTTCGGAGGCCTACGGTGAACGGCTGCACGCGGTTGTCCTCTTCGGTTCTGAAGCCCGCGGGGATGCCAGGCCGGATAGTGACATCGATGTCGTGGTCGTTCTCGATAAATTGGCTGGCGACTACGGCGACGAACTGGAGAGAGGACTTGCAGCGGTGTATCCGGTTGCCCTGCGGCTCGGTCGTCGCGTCAGCGTCAAACCCCTGGCACGCGATGAGTATGAGCAGGGCGACAGCCCTCTGCTTCGCGAGGTACGCCGTTCGGGTGTTGCGGCATGAAGGAGTTCATCCGCAGTCAATGGACGAAGGCGATGCGTTCGCTTGCTGCCGCCGAGGCAACTCTCGACACCGACCCGGACTCAGCGGCGTCAAGAGCGTACTATGCCGCGTTTCACGGGGTAACCGCGACGCTCGCGGGGCGAGGCATGGAATTCACGAAGCACACGGCGGTGCGGGCGGCCCTCGCGAGTGCAACGAAGGCGATCGAGAAGGCACGGACGATCCTGACCGCGCTCCAGCCTCTTTTGCCGGATGGCGCTGTCTGAAAGATGCCGCCTGGTGCGGCTCTATGCGAGCCGGTGCCGCACCCTGCGAAGAAAGCTCCCCGAGTAGGACTCGAACCTACGACCCAGCGGTTAACAGCCGCTTGCTCTACCAACTGAGCTATCGGGGAATGAACCGGCTCGCCCGCGCTACCCGAAGGCGGTAGGACCGATGGCGAACTCTGGAGAATAGCCGAAAAAAAGCCGCCGGGCGAGGGGGGCGTTGCGGCCGGAAAACCAGATCGGCCGGCGGCTGTCGCTTCTCCGTCGGGGCGCGGGACGACCGCCCCGTTCGGCCGGTCATTGTCGCCGTCGGGCCGGCACGGCAGCTATCGCCCAGGCGCCGCCCCGGCTGGCGGGGGTTGGCCCGCCGCCCCGGTGCCGAGGTGCGTCTCGACAAATGCCAGGATCGGCGTGGCCACGTCGTGGCCGGCGTAATCGATGCCGAACGTGTGCGGCGCGCCCTCGATCACGAGCAGGTCGTGCGGGACACCGGCGGCCAAAAGCGCCCGTGCGAAGGCCGCGCTCTGTTCGACCGCACAGGGCTCACGGCTGCGGCTCGCGCCGCTTTTCCATCAGCACGCTGTTGCCGCGGGCGTTGTACTCGAGCCGCGACATGAAGTTGCGCATCAGCATCACGCCGCGGCCGCTGGGGACTTCGAGGCGGTCGTCGGCGGTGCAGTCGGGCACCGCGGCGGGATCGAATCCCTCCCCCTCGTCGGTGATCTGGATCCGCATCAGTTCAGCGTCGACCTGGCAGACGACGTGGACCGTCTTGCCCGGATCGAGTTTGTTGCCGTGGACGATCGCGTTGACGATCGCCTCCTCGACGGCGAGGTGGATGCTGAAGACGTCGCTCATCGGCCAGCCATGGGCTTCGAGATGCTCGAGGAGCGGATCGGTGACCCGTTTGCTGGCGCCGCGCTCGCTCGGCAGGCGCTCGTCGATCCGCCAGCCCGGCGTGGTTCGGCCGCCGGCGGAACGGTTCCCGGGTTCGTCGGTCGGACCACCCACGATCGCCTCACGTGCCATGCCGCTTCGCTGCCGTTCCCGGTCCATCACCGCGGCACCGACCCTGCGGCGCGGTCAGAACGCCTTCAGGGCTTCCGCCTCGGAGGCACGGATGTCGAAGATCTTGTTGAGCTTGGTGATCTCGAAGACCGACATCACCTCCGGCACCATGTCGCTCATCTTCAGGCGCCCCTTGCCCAACTTGAGCTTGCGGTCGATGGCGATCAGCTTGCCGAGGCCGGCGCTGGAGACGAACTCCACGCCCGAGAAATTGAGGAGCAGGGCACGGCGTTTTTCGACGTCGACAAGCCGCCCCAATTCGCCCGCGAGCTCGTTGACCTGGGCCTCATCGACGATCTTCCGATCGACGAACCGGACAACCGTCACGTCACCCGATTCCGTCACCGTGATCCGCCGCAGGTCCGGCATGGGACAGACTCCGACCGGAAGGCCATGTCCGGGGCAGCGCCAGGCGACGTCACGCCCCCCTCGGCCCGGCTCAGACATTATCGACTTGGGCGAGAGCGTACCCCTTCACATTGGCAAAAGCCATCACCCCGGGGTGGACGACTTCGCTGCCAGATTGGCAGCAGCCGGGAGGGCTGGAAACTGTGGAGAGCGCTCCAGCCAGGTCGTTTCACCTCGGACCGTCTGTCGTTTCGCACGATTCATCGGGTGAAAATCGATTCAAGCCCTTCCGGCGCGCCACTTGCTGCTACGGGAGAGTCGTCGTTCCGGGTGCCCGGACGGCAGGCGGCCGCGCCAGCGGGTCCACCGCGGTGGACCAGGCGGGTCGGTCGCCCCCTTCCGTCGATCGACGGAAGTCCGTGCCCCACCAGGCACGGTGGCGACGGATTGCCAGTCCGTGTCCCGCCCGGTTTCGGGCCCGCCACCGCGATCCAGCCCTTTTCGAGAGGAGATTCCCCGCCGTGTCCGCGACCAAGGCCGCCCCCCGCAAGAAGTCGACCCTCGTGCCCCTCGGCGATCGCGTCGTGGTCCAGCGCGAGGAGAGCGAGCAAAAGACCTCCGGTGGCATCCTGCTGCCCGACACCGCCAAGGACAAGCCGGCCCGCGGCGTGGTGGTGAGCGTCGGCGACGGGAAACTCAATGACAAGGGGGTCCGGCAGCCCCTCCAGGTCAAGCCCGGCGACCGGGTGGTGTTCACCAGCTACGCCGGCGAGCCGTTCAAGGTCGGTGACGACGAGCTGCTGCTGATGCGCGAGGACGACATCCTCGCCGTGCTCGGCTGATCCGCGCCGCTGCCGGCCTTCTTCCCACCTTCCCTGTCACCGCTTTTTTCTCCAGAGGAGTTCCGACCCATGGCCAAGATGATGGCATTCGACCAGGAGGCCCGTGAGGCGATGCGGCGCGGTGTCGCCAAGCTCGCCCGGGCGGTCAAGGTGACGCTCGGTCCCAAGGGCCGCAACGTCATCCTCCAGAAGAGCTTCGGCTCGCCGACCGTCACCAAGGACGGCGTCACCGTCGCCAAGGAGATCGACCTCGAGGACGTCTACGAGAACATGGGTGCGCGGATGGTCCGCGAGGTCGCTAGCAAGACCAGCGACGTCGCCGGCGACGGCACGACCACCGCGACGGTGCTCGCCGAGGCGGTGTTCAACGAGGGCCTCAAGGCGGTCGTGTCGGGCTGCAACCCGGTGCAGATGAAGGCCGGGATCGAGAAGGCGGTCGAGGAGATCACCGCCAAGCTCAAGGACATGTCGATCGCGGTCAAGGGCAAGAAAGAGATGGCCCAGGTCGCCGCCATCGCCGCCAACAACGACATGGAGATCGGCCAGCTGCTCGCCGAGGCCATGGACAAGGTCGGCAAGGACGGCGTGATCACCGTCGACGAGGGGAAGAGCCTCAAGACCGAGGTCGAGTGGGTCGAGGGGATGCAGTTCGACCGCGGTTACCTCTCGCCCTACTTCGTCACCAACGCCCAGCAGATGCAGTGCGTCCTCGACGACTGCTACATCCTCGTGTTCGAGAAGAAGATCTCGTCGGTCAAGGACATCGTCCCGCTGCTCGAGGCGGTGGTCAACGCCGGCAAGCCGCTGCTGATCGTCAGCGAAGAGGTCGACGGCGAGGCGCTGGCGACGTTGGTCATCAACCGGCTCCGCGGCACGTTCCAGGTGTGCGCCGTCAAGGCGCCGGGCTACGGCGACCGCCGCAAGGCGATGATGGAGGACATCGCGATCCTCACCGGGGCCACGGCGGTGTTCGAGAACCTCGGCATGAAGCTCGAGAATCTCGGGCTGGCCGAGCTCGGCCGCGCCAAGAAGGTGATCGTCGACAAGGACAACACGACGATCATCGAGGGGGCGGGCAAGACCTCGGAGATCAAGGCGCGGATCGAGCAGATCCGCCGTGAGATCGAGGCGGCGACGAGCGACTACGACCGCGAGAAGCTCGAAGAGCGCCTCGCCAAGCTCTCCGGCGGTGTCGCCAAGATCAACGTCGGGGCGGCCACCGAGAGCGAGATGAAAGAGAAGAAGGCCCGCGTCGAGGACGCACTCCACGCCACCCGGGCGGCCGTCGAGGAGGGGATCCTCCCCGGCGGCGGTGTCGCCCTGCTGCGGGCCAGCTCGCAGGTCAAGCCGAAGGGCCTGGCCGACGACGAGACGATCGGCTTCAACATCGTCGTCCGGGCCTGCCGGGCGCCGGTGACGATGATCGCGGCCAACGCCGGTCAGGACGGCTCGATCGTCTGCGAGAAGGTGCTCGGCGGCAGCGGCAACTTCGGCTACAACGCCGCGACCGACGAGTACGAGGACCTCGTCAAGGCGGGCGTCATCGACCCCACCAAGGTGACCCGCACGGCGTTGCAAAACGCCACCAGCGTCTCGACGCTGCTCTTGACCAGCGACGCCCTGATCGCCGAGAAGCCGAAGGAGACCAAGGCCAAGGCGGCCGCCGGCCACGGCGGCGGTGACTACGACATGTATTGAGCCGGTTGTCGGCCGCCGAGGCCGTCGTGCCCGTGTCGATCACGAGCCGGGGTGCACGGGCACCCCGGCTTTTTTTGCGCGCTGGTTTTTTTCGCGCTGGGGCAAGCGTCAGGCTGCCTTGCGCCAGGGATGGGGGAGGCACCCACGGCGCTCGAGCTTCGCGATCCGCTGCCGAGCGGCCGCCAGGTGCCACTCGAGGTCACGGCAGCGGTGGTCGAGCTCCTGGCAGCGATGGTCGAGTTGCTGCCGCTGATGGTCGAGCTCGTGGCAGCGGTGCTCGGCAACCTGCCGCTGGTGATCGGCGCGGGAGGCGTCGATCTGCAGGGAAAGCTCGCTCTCGGCCATGGCCGCGCACTGCCGCCGGGCTTCCGCCAAGTCGTAGCTCACGCGGCGCCAGGCGGCGTCGGCCGCCATCGTCGCCTGGAGTGACAGTGCCAGAAGCCGGTCGGCCTCGGCCACGGTTTCGGCCGCCGTCGGCTCGACGCAGGGACCACCGAGGCGATGATCGCGCTCGTCGGCCGACCACCAGCGCCGATCGGCCTCGAGGGCTGCGGTGGTCTCGGGATCGCACAGCGCGAGCAGCCGACGGCTGGCGTCGGCCGTGGCCGCGAGGATCGTGTCGAGCTGCTCCTGGCCGATGACCCGCGGCAGCGGGCCGAGGCCTGCCACCGGGTCGGCGCCGTTGTCGGCCGAGCGCACCCAGCGCCACCAGGCGAACTTCAGCTCGGAGACGCTCGTCGTGGAGGGGAGTGAGTACCGCGAGAGAAATCGGGCGAATGGTCCGGGGAGGGCGACGTTGTGGCGGATGTCGTCGGCCGACGGCGCGCAGCCGAGGACCCGGCAGAAGTCGCCGGCGATCGAGCCGGCGACCGGCCGGACGATGAGCCGCTTCACCGCCGGTTGCTCCCGCCAGACGGCGAGATGGTCGGCCCAGCGCGTCAGCGGCAGCATCGCCGCGAGCCAGTCGTCGATCGTCGTCGCCTCGGCCTCGTGGCGCTGCCAGTAGGCACTCGTCAGCCACGACACCGGGTCGCGGACGTAGGCGACGATCTCGAGCGGTGCGTCGAGGGCGGTCACGAATCGCGCGACCAGCGCCGGATCGGCGTGGAGCCACAGCTCGTAGCTGAGGACCGGGATGATCCCCTCGCGCCGCATGGCGTGGAGCTCGGCGATGCAGCCGCCGAGCCGGGCGGCGGGCAGGGCGAACAGGCTCTCGATCGCGCCGCTGTTGGCGTAGTGGGCCGCGAACCGCGACGCCATCTCCTCGAGGCCCGGGCCCCGGCGGAGCTGGCCGCGGGCGGTGAGGGCCACGTATTCGTAGGTCACCCCTGGCCGGCCATGGGCCGGGCGCCGGGGATTCCAGGTGAAGTCGTACTGCAGTGCCGACGACCCGGCTTTCGGGCCGCCGACATGCAGCACCAGTGGCAGATCGTCAGCCATGCGGAACCTGTCCCTCCCGACATGATTCGGGTCGGGAGGGTCGTCGGCTTGAGGCGAATCATGCCGCCGGCGCGGTCTTTTCCAGATAGACGAGGAATTCGGCCTGCGGCGATCCGGTAAACCCGGTGAACGGGCCGATCACGTCGGCATCGATCAGCCCAGCCGCGCGGATCCGCCGGAAGATCTCGACGAACGACTCCGGCGTCCACACGGTGCAGTGGACGTCGAGGTAGGTGTCGGTGGCGTGGACGTGGCGGGCGAAGTCGACCGATTGGGTGTCGGAGTAGTGCCGCCGCGCCTCGGCGAACGGCGGCAGCCCGGCGGCGAACGAGACGCTACCGTCGTCGTAGAACGACTGCGACAGGAAGTCCATCACCTGCGTCGCCGTCGGCCGCGACGGCTTTTCGATCGACCACCCCACCACCTGGGCGAACGTCGTCAGGGGGCGGTAGTAGTCCATCGTGAAGGCCTTGTGCGGGAGGAGGATCGCCACGCGCCCCCCGACCTCGACGCACTCGAGGATTTCCTGCAGCCAGCCGAGCGGGTTGGGGACGTGCTCGAGGACGTGGCTGGCGATGCAATAGCCGAAGCGGCGGCCTTCGATGCACTTGGCGAGCCGCTTGCCCGGCACCCAGACCGCGTCGATCCACGGCACCTCGCGCCCCACCGATCCCGGATTGACGGCGGCCTTGCGTTGGATCTCGTCGTTGTCGATGCAGTCGACGTAGAACACGTCGTGCTTCGAGCGGTCGGAGACCGGATGGAAGTAGGGGGCGATCTCGAGGCCCGGGAGGTGGGCCGGCAGGTGGCCCATGATGAACGACCGCCTGCCCTCCTCGGCCTCCACCATCCACTGCGGCATCGAGTCGGTGGCGGTCGTCGTCATCGGTGGGTCCTCGGAGAGCGGGAAGGGATACTTTTCGGGGGCGTGGATCAGGCGGCACGGCGGATCGGAGGCGCCGCCGCTGCTTCGGTCGCGGCGGCGACCCAGGCAGCGACGTGGCCCGAGGCCCGCAGCCAATCGACGGTCTGGCGGATGCCGGTGGACAGGGGCGTGTGGGCGACGTAGCCGATGCGCTCGGCGGCGTGGTCGACCGACATCACGCGGCGCGTGTAGCCCACCGGTTTGTCGGTGAGGAACAGCGGCCGGATCCCGTTGCCGACGGTGGTCGCCACGATCGAGGCGATCTCGCGGATCGAGGTCTCGCGTCCCGAACCGAGGTTGAAGGTGTCGCCGTCGAAGCGCTCCGGCGCCGTGGCCACCGCCGCGATCCCTTCGGCGACGTCGGCGACGTAGACGAAGTCGCGGGTCGCGGAGCCGTCCCCCCAGACCTCGAAGCAGCCCTCGTCGAGCTCCGCGGCGAGAACCGCCTTGCGGATCAGCGCGGCGACGACGTGGCCGCGCTTCTCGTTGAAGGCATCGCCCGGCCCGTAGAGGTTGGAGGGGATCACCGTCACGGTGTCGGTCGGCTGACCGGCGCAGAGGGTGGCCGCGGCCAACGAGGTGGCGAGCTTGGCGTAGCCGTAGGTGCCGGTGTCACCAGAGGGCACGCCGTCACGCAGCGCATCCTCGGTGAGCGGCAGCGTCGCATCGCCGGAATAGGAGCAGGGGGTTCCGGCGAGCACGAGCCGGCCGACGCCGCCGCGGAGGGCGGCGCGGATGACGTTGAGCCCGAGGGTGTAGTTGTCGTGGAAGGCGCGCCCCGGGCAACTCTTCAGATAGCCGACGCCACCGACATCGGCCGCGAGGTGGACCACCGTCGCGGCGCCGGCGAGGAGCCGTTCGGCGGTGGCGGGGTCGCGGAGGTCGCCGTCCTGGCGGCCCACGGCGCGGACCTTCTGGCCGCGGCGCTCGAGGCTGCGGACGACGTGGCGGCCGAGGAAGCCCCGGGCACCGGTGACGACGACGGGGGCGGAGGGAATGGCGATCATCGGACGAATCCTCGGGACAGGGAGACGGTCGATGCGGTCAAGGTGTCCGGCCGGCGAGGACGCCGCGGTAGATCCGCTCGTAGGCGGTCTGGGTGTTGGCCAGCGAGTAGCGCCCGCGGGCCGTCGCCCGGTGCTTTTGCGTCTCGGCGTAGAGTTGCGGCTCGAACCGGGCGCACTGGCGGATCGTGGCGGCGAGTGGCTCGGCCTCGCCCACGTCGGTGGCGATGCTCGAAAAGGCGGTGTCCTTGTCCATCCGGTAGACGAACATGCTCCGGGCGCGCGAGGTCACGACCGGCCGGTCGTAGGAGAGGACGTCGGCGAGGACCGCCGACCCCGATTGGCCCACCTCGTCGTAAGGGAGCACGAACACGTCGGCCTGCTCGAGGACCGCCGCCTGCTCGGCGGGGTCGGCGAGAAACCCGGTGAAGATGATCCGCGACTGGAGGCCCCAGACGTCGGCCTGCTGGATGAGGTCCATCCAGTAGTCGTTGCCCGTCTTGTCCTTGGGATGGACGCCGCCGGCGACGACGAGCTTGAAGCCGTCGGGGAGGTGGCGGAGCGCCGACAGGACGTGGCCGTGTCCTTTGTAGCGGCTCACGAAGCCGGGGAGCATCACCCACGTGTCGCGCGGCTGCTTGCGGACGGGGGGCTCGACGACGTCGGTGACGGGCCGTTCGATCGGGATCGGCACGACGTGGACCCGCTTCTTCAGGTCGGGAAACGTCTCGACGAAGTACTTGTGGGTGTCCTTGCTGTGGAGGACGATCGCGTCGGCACGGCGCAGCGCCGCGGCGATGTGGCGATTGCGGTGGCCGTGGAGGACGTTCTCGCAGAGCTGCGATGAGAGCCGGCCGCGCTGAACGCGCGACATGCTCTTGAGCCAGGTGTGGAGGCTGATCACGACCGGCTTGCGGAGGGCGCGCATCACCTGGAGGAAGCGGCGGTTGGAGGGGCCGATCCGCCGGGCGAAGAAGCAGAACTCGTGCTGGATGTGGACCAGGTCGGCGTCGGAGCGGTTGACACCCGCGACGAGGTCGCGGAAGTAGCGGTCGAGCTCCCAGCGGCTGACGCGCTTCTCGCCGTCGATCAGGTTCCGCATGTCGAACGGCAGGATCGTCGAAAAGCGCCCGAGGCCGACGGCGAGCCGTTTGGCGTATTCGGCGTTGCCGCACTGCTGGTCCCACGGCGTCATCAGGGCGACCGACAGCCCGTCGGGGACAGCCGCCAGACGGGGAAGCTCGGCGTCAGTCGCGGCCGCCGCCCCGCGGATCTGCGGCGCCACTGCCAGATTGCCCTTCATCGAAGCCCTCGCGTCGGCGGCCGGGCGCGGTCGGCACCTTTCCCGGATCGTCGAATCCGGTGGGGCACGGCTGCTCGGTCGGGCCGGGAACGTAGCGACCCTGGGCAGGGGTCAAAAGACCAGTTTTCCCCGCTCGTCCTTGGCCGGTTGCCAGCGCCGTGACCGACACGAACCCGTCGGCCCCTGCCGGTGCCGTGCCCTGGCACCGGCGCGCCGGACGGCTGCGGAATTGCCTGCGAACCAGCCAGGCCGCGGCCGCCAGGACGACGGAGAGGGCGACGACATGTTGCCAGAAGTCGGGCATCGCCGAACGCCAAGGGTGATCAGCCGCCGACCAGGCCGCTGGCGACGGTGAATGTCAGCCAGGCGGCGACCCACGCCAGGAGCGTCATCGACAGAAACGACACCACCGGCCAGACGGCCGAGCCGGTCTCCCGGCCGATCACCACCAGCGTGCTGGCGCACTGCGCACACAGCGCGAAGAACACCATGATCGACAGCGCCACCGGCAGGGTGAACACCGGCCGACCGGTGTCGTCCCAGGTCGCCGCGTGGAGGCGGGCGGCGAGGCCCCCTTCGGCGTCGTCGCCGTCGCCGAGGTCGTAGAGCACCCCGAGCGTGCCGAGGACCACCTCCCGGGCGGGGAAGCTGGCGAGCACCGCACACCCGATCCGCCAGTCCCACCCCAGCGGACGCACGAGAGGCTCCACGAGCCGGCCGGCCCGGCCGAGGAAGCTCTGGCGCTGTGCCGCCCCGCGGCGCGCCGCGGCCAGGCCTGCGGGGGTGTCGAGGCGGGCGAGCTCCGCGGCCGGTGCCGCCGGCTCCGTGCCGGCCGCGATCCGCCGTTCGAGGGCCCCGCGCCGGGCGGCGACCTCGGCGTCGATCGCCGCTTCGTCGCGGGGGTAGGTGGTCAGCGCCCAGATCACCACGCTCACCGCCATGATCAGCGTGCCGGCGTTGTGGAGGAACGACCCGGCCGCCTCGGCGACGCGGCGGAGGACGACGCCGGGGAGCGGCCAGCGCCAGCGGGGGAGCTCCATCACGAACGGCTGCCGCGACCGGCCGAGGACGGACTGCGTCAGGAGCCACGCCACCGCCGCCGCGACGACGACACCGAGGGCGTAGAGGCCGAGGAGCACCAGCGCCGGCAGGCGGATGAAGGGCAGGCCGACGGCGCGGTCCGGGACGAACGCCCCGCAGAACAGCAGGTACACCGGGAGCCGCGCCGAACAGCTCATCAGCGGCGCGAGCATGATCGTCAGCAACCGGTCGCGCCGGTTCTCGATCGAGCGCGTCGCCATGATTCCGGGGATCGCGCAGGCGAAGCTCGACAGGAGCGGGATGAACGATCGGCCGCTGAGCCCGACGCCGGCCAGCAGCCGGTCCATCAGGAACGCCGCCCGGGCGAGGTATCCGGAGCTCTCGAGCAGGGCGACGAACGCGAACAACAGCGCGATCTGCGGCACGAACACGACCACGCTGCCGGCGCCGGCCAGGATCCCGTCGACCAGGAGCGACGCGATCGGCCCCTCCGGCAGCAGCCCGCGCACGGCGCCGCCGAGCGCCGCGACGCCGGCCTCGATGCCGTCCATCACCGGTGCCGCGAGCCAGTAGATCGACGAGAACATCGCCAGCATCGCCAGCACGAAGGCGAGCGTGCCGGAGAGCGGATGGGTGAGCAGTTCGTCGATCTGGCGCGCCGCGGCGGCGCCGGCCGGGGGGCGGCGGGTGACGACCCCGGCAAGTTGGCGTTCGATCCAGGCGTAGCGGGCGATCGCCTCCCGGGCGGCCGGGGAGTGTTCCGGACCGGCGGCGGCGGCGATCGCCTCGAGCCCCGCCGGGGCGGGAGGTACCGGGCCGGCGGCGGCGGCCACGATCGCGCTGGCCAGGGCGGGAATCCCCTGCCGGGCCGGCGCCACGACAGGGACGACGGGGCAGCCGAGGCGCGCCGCCAACAGGGCGTGGTCGATCGTGATCCCCTCGGCACCGGCGACGTCCGACTGCGTGAGCGCGACGACCACTGGCACGCCGAGGCCGAGGACCTGGCTGGCGAGGTACAGATTGCGCTCGAGGTTGGTGGCGTCGGCGACGACCACGGCACAGTCCGGGGGGGCCATTCCTGGCACCCGGCCGGCGAGGGCATCGACGGCGGCCTGCTCGTCCGGGCTCCGGGGCACGAGGCCGTAGACACCGGGGAGATCGACCAGGTCGATGGCGCGGCCCCCGTGGGTGAACCGCCCAACCTTGCGCTCGACGGTCACGCCCGGATAGTTGCCGACCCGGGTGGGAACGCCGGCGAGCGCCGTGAACAGCGAGCTCTTGCCGACATTGGGGTTACCGGCCAGGACGACGGTGAGAACCGTTTCCCCGGCGCCGGCGACGGACGAGGCGGGGGATGCCATGGAGACGACGAGAGACGGCGGCGAAAGGTCAGCGGGGTGCGGTCACGGCGACCCGGCGGGCTTCGGTCCGACGGATCGAGAGCCGGTAGCCCCGCAGTTCCAGTTCCACCGGATCCCCGAGGGGAGCGCGGCGCACCACCCGGACTTCGACCCCGGGGGTGAGGCCGAGCTCCAACAGCCGGCAGGCCGCCGGATCATCCCCATCGACGCGTGTCACGCGCGTCGCACCGCCGATCGCCACCTGGTCGAGCGATTCCATCGAACACGCTGTCCTTGGCGGTTTGTGGCTTGAACGGCACAATTGAGACTCAATCTCAGTACAGTTGGAAGTGTAGGCGATCACCGCGCGCGAGGCAAACGCCGGCCGTTTTTTTGCGACGCTGCGGGCGACCGCGGGCGATGCTCGGCGGGGATCGCAGCGACAGGGAGTGGCGTAACCAAGACGGAACCGCACGGGAGGGCCTTGCCGTGGGTGGCAGTGGAGTCGACCAGCGGCAGCGCCTGCCCGGCTTGTGCGTGACCGGCACCGACACCGGCGTCGGCAAGACCGCCGTCGCCGTCGCGCTGGTCCGCCGGCTCGCCGCGTGTGGGGTGCCGGTTGGCGTCTACAAGCCGGTCGCCAGCGGCACCTCGGCCGACGATCCGCACGGCGATCCATGGCGGTTGTGGGAGGCGGCCGGCAGACCGCTGGCGGTCGCCGCGGTCTGCCCGCAGGTGTTTCGCGCCGCCGTCGCACCCGCCGAGGCTGCCCGGGCCGAGGGGCGTGCCGTCGACGACGCGCTCTTGCGGTCGGGGATCGACGTCTGGCGCCGCGTGAGCGACGTGGTCGTCGTCGAGGGGGCCGGCGGGCTCTGCTCGCCGCTGTCCGACACGACGCTCGTCGCCGATGTGGCACGCGATCTCGGCCATCCGGTGGTGATCGTCGACGATTCCCGCCTCGGCTGCATCGGACGCACGCTGGCGACAGTCCACGCGGCGCGCGCCCTGGGGCTGGTCGTCGCCGCGGTCGTGCTCTCGGAGGTCACGCCGCCGCCGGCGGGAGAGGCTCAGGCCGCGGCGGTCGACGACCCCCGACGGATCGCGGTGGCCGCCCGGGAATTCCTCGCCGCCCGGCTGGCGCCGCTCCCCGTGCTCGGGCTGGCGCACGGGGCCGCGGCGATCGAGCCGGAGATCGACTGGCTGGCGCTGTGCCGGCCGGTGCCGGTACCGACGGATAGCGCCGGCGGGCAGCGGTAGCCTCCGGCCGCGGGAGCAGCCAGGAGGCACACCCGCCCCCCCACGGTCCGGCGCGCCGTCGGGGTCGGTCCGGTGTCTCGGGAGCGCCGCTCGTCGCCGCGTCGGTGTGGCGGCGAAGCGGGACGGGTACCATGAGGATGGTGTCGTGGGGGTCGTGCCGTGAGGGGGTGGATCATGCTGCAGGGGTGCCAGGGGTTGGGAGACCGGTGGAATGCGGCGTTGCGGGCCGCGGCGGCCTGCGGGTTGGCGGGCGCCATGCTTGCCGCGCCCGCCCAGGATCTCGCCGCCTCCGGCCGCTGGCAGCAGTGGCGCGGCCCGGCGCGCGACGGCTTCGTCGCCGGCGCGACCTGGCCCGACGGGCTGTCGTCGGACCGTCTCGTGAAGTCGTGGCGAGTCGAGTTCGGCCCGAGCTACTCAGGTCCGGTGATCGACGGCGACCTCGTGTTCGTCACCGAGACCAAGGACAAGAAGACCGAGCACGTCCGGGCCCTCGACCGCAAGACCGGCAAGCAGGTCTGGGAGGCGTCGTGGGAGGGGGCAATGACCGTCCCGTTTTTCGCGATCTCCAACGGCTCGTGGATCCGTTCCACCCCGGCCGTCGACGAGGGGCGGCTGTACGTCGCCGGGATGCGCGACATGCTCGTCTGCCTCGACGCCGCCACCGGCAAGGAACTGTGGCGGAAGGACTTCATGAAGGAGTTCGACAGCCCGCTGCCGGCGTTCGGCTTCGTCTCCAGCCCCCTGATCGTGGGTGACAATGTCTTCGTCCAGGCCGGGTCGGGGTTCGTGAAGCTCGAGAAGGCGACCGGGAAGGTGGTGTGGCGCGTGCTCGCCGACGCCGGCGGGATGTCGGGGAGCGCCTTCTCCTCGCCGCTGGTCGCCACGCTCGACGGCGTGCCGCAGATCCTCGTGCAGGCGCGGGAGTTCCTCGCCGGCATCGATCCCGAGTCGGGAAAGGTGCTGTGGCAGACGCCGGTCGAGGCGTTCCGCGGGATGAACATCGTCACCCCGACGGTGATCGACGGGCGGATCTTCACCACCACGTATGGCGGTGGGTCGTTCCTGTTCGCGCTCGGTACGCCGGCGGCCGACGGGCCGCGGTCGGTCGAGACGGTGTGGCGTAACAAGGTGCAGGGCTACATGTCGAGTCCGATCGTCCTCGGCGGCCACGCCTACGTCCACCTCCGCAACCAGCGTTTCGCCTGCCTCGACCTGGCGACCGGCAAGGAGGATTGGATCACCACGCCGTTCGGCCGCTACTGGAGCATGGTCGCGCAGGGCGACAGGATCCTCGCCCTCGACGAGACCGGGGACTTGCGCCTGATCCGCGCCACGCCGGAGAAGTACGAGCAGCTCGGCGAGGCGAAGGTCGCCGAGCGCGAGAGCTGGGCCCACCTCGCCGTCGAGGGGGGCACCGTCTACGTGCGCGATCTCGAGGGCGTCACGGCCTACGAATGGAAGTGAGCCGCCGGGCCGACTCGGCGGCGCCGACGGTGGTGATGTGGCAGCCGGTCGCCAGCTCGAAGCCGGCGATCCCGGAGAGACGCGGCAGGATCTCGAGGTGCCAGTGCCACCCGGGCGGCTCGGCGCCGACGAGCGGCGCCTGGTGGAGCCACCAGTTGTAGTCGGCGCCGGGCTCGAGGGTGCGGATCCGGCCGACGACATCGCGCGTCAGGTCGGCAATCGCCCCCGCCGCGTCCGCGTCGGCGTGGAACCACGGCCGCGGCGCGCGGGGCACGATCCAGACCTCGTAGGGCTGCCGGGGGGCGCGGGGCACCAGCGCGACCAGTCCACCGGCGGTGGCGACCACGCGCTCCTCCGCGGCGGCCTCGTCCAGTTGGCGTGAGAACGGCGCGGCGCCGGCGAGCTCGGCGGCGACCACCGGGGGGACGAACCCGAGCCCGACCAGCTGGCTGTGGACGTGCCCCAGCGACGCGCCGGCCGCGGGCCCCGAGTTCTTGAAGACCGTGGTCCAGGCCAGGTCGCCGCGGGCCGCCAGCGCCGCCAACCGACGCCGGCAGGCCTCCCATGCCAGCCGCCACGCGGCCGGGTCGACGGTGAGGATGCAGGTGTCGTGGCGCGGCGACTCGACGAGCACTTCGTGGACGCCGTGGGCGGGAGGTCCGGCGGCCGGCGACCGGTCGGACGCGGCGGGAAGGGCGTCGTCGCCGTCGGCGACGACCGGATAGCGGTTGGGGATGATCCGGGCGCTCCACGGCAGCGCCGCCGATTCCGGCAGCCGCGCCACTTCGCCCGGGGTGAGGTGTTCGTGGCCGGCGCAGAACGGACACGTCGCCAGTTCGGCGGAGCCGGGAATCTCGAGCGGCCGTGCGGCGCGCCCCGGAGCGACGAACACCCTCCTCGGCACGGCGGCGTCGTCGGCGAGGCGGGGTCGTTGGTCGGGCATCGGGCTTGTCACCGGGGATGGACCGAGCACCGCGCCGGGGCGGTGGCGGGCGCGTTGAAGGAGGTGCCTGGCCTCCGTACACTCTCCGCCGCCCCGCCCGCTTCCGGAGACCGTCGCATGCTCACCGTCGGTGATCCCTTCCCCGCCTTCACCGCCCCGGCCTGCGTCGGCACGGGGAAGGACGACATCAAGACCCTGTCGAACAAGGACTACGCCGGCCACTGGGTCGTGTACTTCTTCTACCCCAAGGACTTCACCTTCGTCTGCCCGACGGAGCTGGCGGAGTTCCACAAGCAGCTCAAGGCGTTCGCCGACCGCGACACCGCGGTCGTCGGTGGCAGCACCGACAACGAGTATTCCCACCTCGCCTGGCGGCGCGCCCATCCCGACCTCGAAAAGCTCGGCTACCCCCTGCTTGCCGCGCAGAAGCTCGCCCCGGAGCTCGGAATCCTCGAGAAGACCGAGGGCTACTGCCTGCGGGCGACGTTCATCGTCGATCCCCACGGCGTCATCCAGTGGGTCGACGTCAACCAGGGGCGGGTCGGGCGCAACGTCGCCGAGGTGCTCCGCGTCCTCGACGCGCTGCAAAGCGACGAGCTGTGCCCGTGCAATTGGAAGAAGGGCGACCCGTACGTGAAGGTGGGGTAGGTGCCCTCCGGCCAGGGGGGTCAGCATCGGAGCTGGCGGCGGAAGTTCACCGACGCCTTCCGGGGGTTGTCCCGCGGGATCCGCGGCCAATCGAGTTTCGCCGTCCACCTCCCGGCGGCGGTCGCGGTCGTCGCCGCGGCGCTGATGCTCGGCGTGCCGCGCCGGGATCTGGCGCTGCTGGCCCTGGCGGTCGGCGGCGTCCTCGTCGCCGAGTTGGTGAACTCGGCGATCGAGTCGCTGGTCCGGGCGCCGGGCGTGCCGCGCCACCCGCGGATCCGCGACGCCCTCGACATCGCCAGCGCCGCCGTCCTCGTCGCGGCGGGCACGGCGGTGGTGGTCGGCGGGCTGGTCTTCGGCCCGCCGTTGTGGCGGATCCTGGACAGCCTGCCGGCAGGCCGCTGAACAGCCCCCGCGTCAGGTTGACCCGCGCACGGCGCGGAAGCTACCGTGCCGCATCGCACGACCGCGATCCGCGGTCGTCCCCGCTTTTTTCCGGAGATCCCCCATGCGCAAGCTCCTCGCAGAGTTCATCGGGACGTTCTGGCTGGTCCTCGGCGGCTGCGGCAGTGCCGTACTCGCCGCCCAGTACGACAACCATCTCGGCATCGGGTTTCTCGGCGTCGCGCTGGCGTTCGGGCTGACGGTGCTGACGATGGCCGTCGCCATCGGTCACGTCTCCGGCTGCCACCTCAACCCGGCGGTCACGCTCGGCCTCGCCGTCAGCGGGCGGTTTCCCTGGAAGGACGTGATCGGTTACTGGGCCGTCCAGACGCTCGGCGGCTGCTTCGGCGCCTTCGTGCTGTTCGTGATCGCCAACGGCCAGCCAGACTTCGACCTCGGCAATTTCGCCTGCAACGGCTTTGAGGAGTACTCCCCGACAAAGTATTCCGCGGCGGCCTGCTTCGTGGCCGAGGTGGTGCTGACGGCCGTGTTCCTGTTCGTGATCCACGGCGCCACCGACAAGCAGTCGGGGTCGGTGATCGCCCCGATCGCCATCGGGCTGTGCCTGACGCTCATCCACCTGGTGAGCATCCCGGTCACGAACTGCTCCGTGAACCCCGCGCGGAGCACCGCCACGGCGCTGATCGCCGCTTCCTTCGGAAAAGCGATCGCCTACCAGGTGTGGTTCTTCTGGCTGGCGCCCCTGATCGGCGGCGCGCTCGGCGGCCTCCTCTACCGGGTCGTCGACGAGGCCGAAGACTGAGCGGCGCCGGCGACGCTCACTTCCGGCGCAGGTCGTAGCAGAGGATCGCGTCCCCCTCGCGCAGGTAGAGCAGCCCGTCGACGATCACCGCGTGCGACCAGCTCGGCCGGTCGCCGCTGTCGGGGATCTTGAAGGCGCTGACCTCACGGTAGGCCTGCGGGTCGGCCTTCACCAGGGCGAGCGTGCCGTCGGAGTAGCGCATGTAGATGTGGCCGTCGGCGGCGATGACGCTCGCCGAGTTCTTGCCGCTGCCGCGCTCCTTCCAGGCGACCTCGCCGGTCAAAAGGTTGGCGCAGAACGGGATCCCGCGGTCGTCGGAGTCGCCGTACAGGTGGTCGCCGACGAGCACGATCCCGCCGTGCTTGTTGGCCAGGTCCTGCTTGAGGCCGTAGACCTCCTCGACCTTCACCGTGCCGTCGGCCTGCGGCACCTGCTTGAGCAGCGCCCCACCGCGCTTGTAGCCGGCCGAGAAGAACACCAGATCCCCGCGGACGATCGGTGTCGGGATGACGGCCGTCGTCTGGTCGATCGGGTAGGTCCACAGCAGCGTGCCGGAGGCAGCGTCGACGCCGAGGGCGCCGCTGGCGGTGGTCTGGACGTAGATCCGCCTGCCGCCGACCTCGGCGACCACGATCGAGGCGTGGCCGGCGCCGCGGTCGCCCGGTAGCGAGCAGGTCCAGATCGGCGTGCCGGTCTTCTTGTCGAGGGCGACGATCGTCGCCTTCTCGCCGCCGGGGGTGCAGACGAGCCGGTCGCCGTCGATCAGCACCGACTCGCTGTAGCCCCAGCTGTCCCCCTTCTTGCCGCCGAACTGCTCCTTGAGGTTGACGCGGAACAGCTCCTTGCCGTCGGCGGAGTGGCAGGCGACCAGTTCGCCGAACGGCGTGACCACGTAGACACGGTCGCCGTCGACCGTCGGCGTGCTCCGCGAGCTCTGCCAGGTGGCCTGCCCGTCGGTCCACGGTTTGCCGGTCTTCGTCCGCCACAGCGCCTTGCCGGTGGCGCGCTCGAAGCAGGTGAGGTATTCGTCGGCGTCGCCGGGCGTCGTCGAGAGGCCGTCGCCGAGGGTGTAGATGCGGTCGCCGGCGATCGCCGGGCTGGCGTAGCCCCGCCCCGCCCCGGTGGTCTTCCAGACAAGCGGCGGACCCCCTTCGGACCACGACTGGAGCAGGCCGCCGCAGGTCGCCACGCCGCTGCGGGCCGGGCCGCGAAACGTCGGCCAGTCGTCGCCCCGGGCGCCGAGGGACAGGCCGGCGAGCAGGCTGGCGGCGAGGGGGGCGACGGTGACGAACTGCCGGTGGCGGGAGAACGCCATGGTGCGGGGCTCCGGGAAATGGGGATCAAATGGCCGCGCCGGTGGCGGCACGCGAGGGGCGCGGCGAGCGGCGAGCCTAGGACGGTGGCCGAGCGACGGTCAACTGGCCAGGGAAGACCGGGTAGGCGCGGTCCGGTCCCGCGCCGGGAGGCGCCTGTCGCCCGACGTCGGCCGAAAGCGCGCTTGCGCCCCGCGGTTCCCCTTGCCCTCTGCCGCATCCGGCGGGAGACTCGCCCCATGGGGCGCCGGATCGGACGGACCGGTCGCGGTGCGCGGGGACGGGCGTGAACGGGGGACGTCTCATGGGATACGTGTCGCGCGCGAGCAAGACGAGCACGGTCTGGAGTTGGGGGATGGTGGCGGCGCTCCTGGCACTGCCGGGGGGGGCGGCCGAGCCGCCGTCGCTGGCCACGTCGCTGGCCCCCTGGTGGGAGTGCGTCAGCGTTACCCGCGATGCCTTCGCGATCTCGGGGACCGTCGTCCTCGACGCCCGCGGCGCTGCCAAGCAGAAGGCGACGCTCCGCCTGGCCCGCTATGACGCCACGGCGTTCGACCTCGTCGTCGAGCATCCTGAATATGCCGCCACGATCCGCCGCCGGGCCGAGGGGGTGGCCCTCGCCCTCCCGCGGCACGGGGTCGTCCACCTCGGCGAGGGGGATTTCGTCGGCCCCGACCATCTCGCCCCGGGGGGGGCGGTGGCGCGGCTGGTGTCCCCCGACTCGGCCGCCGTGGCCGCGCTGCCGTTTCTCGCCCAGCCTGGCGCCGCCGGGGTCGCGGGGCTGGCGACCGGGATCCTCGGGGTTCGCTACGACCCGGCCGCGGCTGCCTGGAAGCTCGACGACGCCACCCTCGCCTTCCCGGCCCCCGACACGCTCGCGCTGCGTGCCGGGGACGTCCACGTCGATCTCGTCCTCGCCCCCGCCGGCGATGCGGCGCCCCTCGCCGAGTGGCCTGGGCTGCGGGTCAACAGGGTCCCGCGCGGGGACATCGAGCGGCAACTGGCCCGCGGGGCCCGCCGCGCCCTGGAAATCCTCGCCCCCGGGCCGACGCTTCTCGACCCCTCGGGCGACGGGAAGCGTGTCCCTCATGGCAGTCTCGAGTGGGTTGACGGGATGCGGGTGGTGACGCTCCACGGCACACCCGAGGAAATCGGCCGCGCCCACGGGGAATTGCTCGCCGTCGAAGCGCACCGGTGCATCGACTCGGTGCTCCACGTCGTCGGGACGGTGGAGACGATCCGGACCGGGGAGTGGTTCCGCGACCGGCTCGCCGGGGCCGCCGCCCGCCTCGCCCCCCACATCCCCGAGCGCCACAAAGCCGAGACGAACGCCCTCGCCGCGGCCCTCGGCGTCGATCCGGAGCTGTTCGCCGTCGTCAACGTCTTTCCCGAGCTGTTCCACTGTTCGGGGTTCGCCGTCTCCGGCAGCGCCACCGCCGACGGCGTGCTCTACCACGGCCGGGTCCTCGACTACATGACCGAGATCGGCCTCCAGGACGCGGCGGCGGCGTTCGTCGTCGTCCCCACGGGGATGATTCCGTTCGTCAACGTCGGCTACGCCGGGTTCACCGGCAGCGTCAGCGGGATGAACGCCCGGTCGATCTCGCTCGGCGAGATGGGGGGCCGCGGCGAGGGGCAGTGGGACGGCGTGCCGATGGCGACGCTGATGCGCCGGGCGCTGGAGGAGTGCTCGACCCTCGACGAGGTCGTCGCCCTGTGGCGCGACAACCCGCGGACGTGCGAATACTACTACGTCTTCGCCGACGGCAAGAGCCGGCGGGCCGTCGGTGTGGCGGCGACCCCCGCCGAACTGCAGGTGGTCGGCGCGGGGGAGGCGCACCCGCTGCTCGGGCCCGGGATCCCCGACTCCGTCGTGCTCTCGGCGGGGGATCGGCTCGCGTGCCTCCGCGGCCGGGTCGAGGAGGCCCACGGGAAACTCGACGAAACCTCGGCTTTCCACCTCATGGACCGCCCGGTGGCGATGCGCTCCAACCTCCACAACGTCCTCTTCGTGCCCGAGCAGCTCGTCCTCCATGTCGCCCACGCCGCCCACGGCAAGCCGGCGGCCGAATGCCGCAGCGTGCGGCTCGATTTCGGCGCCCTCCTCGAGAAAGTGCCGGCGGAGGCCCGCGACGCGGCGGCGGCGGTCCGCGTGGCTCCGGGGGCCTGTTTTCCAGCCACCGATTCACTCGCCGCCGGCATCGATCCGCAGGCCGACGCCCGGGAGTGCCTCGACGGGCTGGTCTGGAAACCGGAGGCGTTCACCGTCGAGCTCGAGGAGCCGGGGAAGGGCCCCGGCGACCTCCTCGTCCGCTTCCCCTCCCCCAGGGCCGGCGGCGTGCCGTCGAACGACGCGGTCTGGATGGAGTGGTACCAGGCCCGCGACGGAGCCGGCGTGCCGAAGCGGGCGGCGGCCTGCATCGTCGTCCACGAGTCGGGGGGCGGCATGACCGTCGGCCGGCTCGTGTCCCGCAGCCTCGCCGCCCGGGGCGTCCACGCGTTCATGGTCCAGCTGCCATTTTACGGCCGCCGTCGCCCCCCCCAGTCGGGACTTGGCAGCGAAGCGGTGGTGCTCGCCGTCCGGCAGGCCGTCGCCGATGTCCGGCGGGCCCGCGACGCAGCCGCGGCACTGCCGCTGGTCGATCCTGGGCGGATCGCGCTGCAGGGGACGAGCCTGGGGGGCTTCGTGGCCGCCACGACGGCGGGGCTCGACCGCGGTTTTCACCGCGTTTTCATCATGCTCGCCGGCGGCGACCTGGCGGGCGTCATCGAGCAGGGCAAGAAGGACGCGGCGAAGCTCCGTGAGGATCTGGCCCGCTCGGGGCTCGACCCGACGATGGTCCGCGACACGCTCTCCGCGATCGAACCGCTGCGCCTGGCCCACCGCTACGATCGCGACAGCACCTGGATTTATTGCGGCCGGTTCGACGACGTCGTGCCTCCGGAGCACTCGCGGCGGCTGGCGACGGCGGCGGGCCTGCCCCGCGATCGGCTGGTGGAGATGTACGCCAACCACTACTCCGGGATCGTGTTCCTTCCGCTGATCCTCGCCGAGGTCCAAACCCGCATCGACGGCGCCCCGGATGCAACCCCCGGGGCGAACATTCCAGCGGTGGCACCCTGAAAAACTGCAGGAAAACAACGAGAACGAGCTCATTTGTTAGGAACTGATGAGTTTTTTGCCAACCTGTTGACCAACTCTGGCGATTTTGTATTCTCCACCTGTCCGCAAGTTCTTTCTTTCCCAGGAACCGCTACTGCAAGCATCGGTCATCGTCGCCGAAGGTCGCGTAATCGCGTCCGCTTGCAGTCTCTTTTGGTTCCTTGGTCTTCCGTGTCTCGGCCATATGCCTGGCTGTTTCCGGTAGGCGTTCGGGTTGGGTTTTCCCGACCCCGGGTTCCGCTGATTCTTCTCGCGGAGGATGCGTGGCTCCGGTGCGATTGCCGGTGCCTGTGGGGCCTAACCACAAAGGTTTTCCGATGCGCTCTCTCCTCACGTTCGGGAAGACTCTGGTGTCCTGCCTGCTGGCCGCGAGCCTGACTGCAGCCGTTTCGCAGGGCGAGACGATCACCTGGATCGATCCCCCCGAGACCCGTTCGATCGGTGTGGCCGAAGCCTCCTGGGCCAAGTCGCTCGATGTCGATCACGCGACCGTGACGCGCGGCTCGTTGGCCGCGCTGTCAGACCCCGCGCCGACGCCGATCGCCCAGCCGGTCGTGGCGGCGCCTGTGAGCATCGAGCTCCCGTTGGCGGTCAAGACGGCGATCACCGCGAAGGAAGCAGCTTCCGAGAAGACGGAGTTCGGCGCGACTCTGCCGTGGATGGCGATCAACTCGCGGCCTGCGAAGTCGGGCATCGACCCCTACCCGAGCTGGGGCGGTGCCGCGCTGGTGGTCGACGACGTGACCACTCTGCCGACCGAGGACAGCGATTTGGACACCTACACGGGGGGCTACCAGGCGGTCAGTCTGGGCTTGAGCCGCAAGGGGTTCGCCATGGCCGGCAGCCGGTTCCTGACTCCGTGACCGTCCGGACCGGTGCTCGCCACCGTCGGTGATCGGCTGGCAGGCATCGCGCCCTAGTCGCCCGAACGCCATGGTGCCGATTGTGCCCGTTCACCGTCCCGGCCAGCCTCCGGGAGGAAGCGAATCTCGAAACTGCACACGCCGATAGTCCCCATCCCGTCCGCCGCCCCGGTGGGCGGGTGACCTGAGGAGAGTCACGACGACGGATTGGGGGTATCGTGGAATGGGCCCCGGCGGGCATACGCCGGGGCCCGTTTCGTTGCGGCGGTCACCAGGGCGGCTGACCAGGGCGGTGGGTTTGACGGCTCGGAGGTGTCAGGTGCACGACGACGGACGACTGTTCGCGCCGCGGGCGAGTGTCGAGCAGGTGGAGGAGGGGGTGGAATTGGCCCCCAAGTTCGACGAGCAGGGGCTGATTCCCTGCGTCACGACAGACCATCGCAGCGGGGAGTTGCTGATGGTGGCGGTGATGAATCGCGAGGCGCTGTCGCGGTCGATCGAGAGCGGCGAAGCCTGGTACTACAGCCGGAGCCGCAAGCAGCTGTGGCACAAGGGGGCCACCAGCGGCCTGGTCCAGCGGATCGTCGAGATGCGGATCGACGACGACCAAGACTGCGTCTGGCTGCGGGTCGAGGTGGCCGGCGGGGCGAGCTGCCATGTCGGCTACCGTTCGTGCTTCTACCGGCGCGTTCCGGTCAGCAGCGAACGCTCCGCGGGCACGGCGCTTGAGTTCACCGAGACCGGCAAGGTCTTCGACCCCCGGGCGGTCTACGGCGACGCCCCCAACCCGACCCAGCTGTAGGCTGGCGTAGGGCGGCGGGTATGCGCCTCTTCGGCGCCCCAGCCGGTTGCGTCTTGAAGCCGGCATCGGGCAGGAGCTGTTGCCGTAGCGGGCCGGGCGAGCGGATTGATCGGCCCCCGGCTCCGCTCAATTGCCGAAGGGGGCTGTCGCAGGGCAGGCGTGGGATCGACGGAGGGCGCCACCCTTACGGCCCAAAGTGAGGCTCGGCGAGGTCACGCCCCGCGGCCTCGATGCCGCCTAAAACCCCTCTGGGGGGGCAAAAACAGGCAATCACCAATCTGGTGAGCCTCACCAAAGTGATGAGTCCCGGGCTAACCAAAATGGTGACTCGGGGTTCGCAAGGGAGCCATTTCCGGACCCTTTCTCAGGCCGGAAATAATTCCGCAAAGTCTTTCCATGAATGGGCTTACGAATTTTTTCCGTTCATTTTCGAGGGCTGGTTTCGGATTTGGCACGGTCCCTGCACTGCCTATGGGCGTCAGCAAGTCGGTTGGAAACCCAACACCCGTCTTCACCACCGCCCTGTCAGCCAAGGACCGTCCCATGCGCATCTCGCTCGCCACCATGCTCTCCCGTCGCGTTTGCCACCTGGCTGCCGTCGCCTTGGCGATGTGCGCTCTGCCTTGTGCAGCGGCGACCGTTACCTGGAACGGAAACGGCGCCAACAACAATTGGAGCACCGGCGCCAACTGGGTCGGAGGCACTGCTCCCGCCGGGACGGGGGCCGGCGACACGCTGATCTTCGGGAGCGGAACCAACCGCCCGACGACGATCAACACCGTCAACGACTTTCGGATTTCGGCGACGTCCGGGGCAGCTCTACGGTTCACGTCGGCGGTGAATTACTCGCTGAGCGGTTCGTCGGTCGTCCTCGCCGGCAATGTCTCGCAGACGGCGGCGTCGTCGGTGGCGATTGCCAACGACATCAAGATGTCCGGAGTACGTACGTTTGCGTTGACGAACGCGACCGGCACGATCAACGCCTCGGGCGTGATCTCCGAGACGGGGGGATCGGCCAGCCTGACCAAGACAGGCCCCGGCACGCTGATCCTCGGCGGCAACAACACCTATACCGGCGACACGCTCCTCCAAGGTGGTACGACGATCATCAACGGCACGAACGCCGCCTCGAACGTCCTGGTCAGTTCCGGTGCCACGCTGCGTGGTGTCGGACGTGTTGGAAACGTTCTCGTCGAGGGTGCGGTGCGGGCGGGCACCAACGGCAGTAGCGGAATCCTCAACACCGGTTCGTTGACACTCCTGGATACCGCATCCTCGATCTTCAACATCTCGGGTACGACCCAGGGCTCGACATACAACTCGATCAAGTCCAGCGGCAACGTGGACTTCGGCCTGTCGACCTTGATCCTCAACCTTCCGTCCAGCACGAAGCTGCCCAACTACTCCTCGTACAAGCTGTTCGATGCCCCCTCATACTCGAGCAATATCGGCGGCATCCCGAACGTTTCTTACCTCGGTCAGGACTTGGCGTTCGAGGACAAGGGCAACGGCCAGTGGGAGGCATACAACGCCACGATCGAGCAGGCGGTGAGGTTCGATGCCACTACCGGAACGCTGACGGTGGTGCCGGAGCCCTCGTCAATCGTGCTGGCGACGATGGCCGGTGGCATGGCCGGAGTCTTCGGGATCCGCCGCCGTCGGCAGGGACAATCCAAGGTGGCCAACGGGTGAACGAAGCGTCCCGACCGGCTTGCTGACACCTGCAGGACGGGACGACTGCGACGATGACCACGGCTGCGGCCGGCCCCGTGCGGGCCGGCCGTCGTCGTTTGGCGACGGCACGGGATCGGCTCCACCGCCGGTCGGCCCGGTCGCTGCCGCGACTGTAGACTGAAGCGCAGGACAGTGTCCGGCGTTGCACCAGCTTCACGGTCGACCGGCATGACGATCCGCGCGATTCAGCCGCCTTCCGGCCCGCAGGCAGCGCGACTGCCTGTTTCGTGCCATGGATTTTTCGGTACGGCCTCGGCGCGGTGGCTGAGGGCGCTGCTGATGGGGAGTGTGGCGATCGTCTCCACACCGGCGGTCGCCGACGGCGTCGATGTCGTCACCATCGCCAAGCACGGGGCGATCCGCGGCCGGATCGTTCGCCGCGAGGACGACGGCACGCTCACGCTCGTCGTCCGCCGCGCGTGGCTGGCCGAGGCGGCACCGGAGCTCGAGCGCGAGGCGGTGCGCGACGACCGGGTCAACGCCCTGGCGGCCCGCGAGGATGTCCGCCGGCGGATCGAGGCCACGCTCGCCACCCTCCCCGAGGATGACAAACGGCGGACGTTCCTCGAGACGGAGTCGGCCCGGATCGAGCGGCTCCTCGCCGACCCGGCCAAGGACCCCGCCGCACGGGCACCGTTCACCTGGCTGCGCCTGCCGGCCAAGAGCGTGAAGCGCGAGCAGGCGGCCGATCCCGCCGCGCGGCGCATCGTCGGCTGGGCCTGGGCGGAGGGCCTCGACGGCGCCGAGACGCGCCAGGCCGAGAGGCTGCGGCGTGATGTGGTGGCGCTGGGCATCGATCCCGCGGCCGAGCCGCCCGCGCTTGCCGACCGGCTCCCGCCCCTGCCCCAGGACGACCGCACCTGGCAGGCGCGCCTGGCGCTGCTCGCCGACGCCCTCGACGGGCCGGTGACGTTCCAGGGGGTCGGCGACCTCCAGGTGCGGCGCGACCAGGCCGCCGATGCCGCCGCGATCCTCCCGCTCCTCCAGGAGACGCTCGGCGGGAGCCTCGAGAGTCTCCTCGGGGGCCTCGGGGGGGCCCGCCCGGCCGCCGATCCGTGGCGCTGGGTCGCCAGCGCCCGCGGCCAGGCGGATGCCGCCGGGCGGTTCCGCGCCACCCGGCTGAACCTCGACCCGCAGGCGCGGCGCGTGACGATCGAGTCGGTGTTCCAGGTGCGCCTGTCCGACGGCGCCTGGGAGACGGTGTGGTTCCAGCGCCGCGAAGCCGACGGCACGCGCCCCCGGCCGCAGGCCGGCGACCGGCTCCGCGCCGACCCGCGGATCGCCACGGCGCTCGACACGATCCGGGCCATCGGCCTGGTCGACGAGCGCCAGATCGAGGGGGCGCTGGCCACCGGCGCCGCCACGCTCGAGGCGCTCACCGCCACCGACGGCGCGTTCGCCGAGTTCCGCTCGCTCCATGCCCGTGCGCTCGATGGCCCGCCGCTGTGGTGGGACGGCCGCTGACGGGCCGACCGTGTGTCCGCTTCCGGAGTCCCTGCCATGCCGGTGTTTTCACCGCTCGTCTCGCGCCGCCACCTGCTCGTCGCCGCCCCGGCCGCGCTCGCCCTCGCCGCCCCGGCGCGCGGTGCCGACGCCACGCCCGCCGCGGGGGCGCTCGTCGCCCCGCCGGCCGGCAAGCGGATCCTCCTGTCCTGCAAGCTCGGGATGATCCCCGGGGAGAGCGGCGGGCAGAAGCTGCCCCTGGCCGCGCGGCTGTTGCTTGCCAAGGAGGCGGGGTTCGACGGCGTCGATCTCGATCAGGCCGCGCTCTACACGCCGGCCGAGGCCCGCGCGGCGGTCGCCGAGTCGGGAGTCTTCGTCCACAACGCGATCAACCATGCCCACTGGCAACAGCGGCTCACCAGCACCGACGCCGCCGAGCGGGCGACCGCCGTGGCGAACCTCGAGCACTGCCTCCGCGTGGCCCATGCTGCCGGCGGCAGTGGCGTGCTGATCGTCGTCGGCCAGGGGGGGGATGGCCCGACAGCAGAGATCGAGGAGCGCTGCCGCAATGAATTGAAGAAGGTGCTGCCGCTGGCGGCATCGCTCGGCCAGCCGATCCTCGTCGAGAACGTCTGGAACCGGATGATGTACGACCACGACGCCCCCCCCGAGCAGGGCCCGGAGAGATTCATCGCGTTCGTCGATTCGTTCAACAGCCCGTGGATCGGGATGTACTACGACATCGGCAACCACTGGAAATACGGCCAGCCGAAGGACTGGATCCGGCAGTTCGGCCACCGCTGCGTGAAGCTCGACATCAAGGGCTTCAGCCGCAAGAAAAACTCGTTCGTCGACATCGTCAGCCCCGACGACGACGTGCCCTGGGGAGAAGTCCGCGAGGCCCTCTCCGCGATCGGCTTCTCCGGCTGGGCGACGGCCGAAGTCGGCGGCGGCGACGTCGCCCGGCTGACGACCGTGCGGAAGCAGATGGAACAGGCGCTGTACGGGTGAGGGGGCGCGGAGCCAGCACCCTCACCGCGGCGGGAGCATGTTCACGTAGAGCTTGACGTTGTGGGTCGCGCGGCCGACGGCGACGATGTCGGGGCGGCCGTCGCCGGTGAGGTCACCGACGGCGATGTCCTCGACCGCCACGCCGCCGGCGTCGAGCACGCTCCGCTCCCAGTGCCGTCCGGTGGCATCGGCCCGGTAGACCGCCACCGTCGGCCCGTGGCCGGCGACCGCCGACGGGTCGCTCGACCCGAAGACGATCTCGTCGCCGCCGTCGCCGTCGAGATCGACCGTCGCCAGGGCGTGGCCGCGTACGTAGCCCACGTCGATCACCGCGCGCTCCCAGGGGGCCAGCACTCCTCCGGCCGACGGGTGGCACACCGCCACCGCCGTGCCGTGCATCGGTTCGACCGTGACGAAAAACGGCGTGCCGTCGGCGTGGCGGCCGAGGCGGATCTCCCCCGCGCCGTCGCTGTTGGGCGCCGAGCCGGCGATGCCGGGGGAGAGCTGCTCCCGCGTGGTATTGGCGCCGCGGATCAGGTGCACCCCCTCGCGGCTGGCGGTCAGCGTGTCGGTCGGCCCGTCGCCATCGACGTCGGCGTGGGTGTGGTTGTGCATCCGATTGAGGGTGCGGTCGAGGACGGTGGGGAGCCAGCGGTCCATCGCCGGGTCGGCGGGCACTGCCAGCGCCGTCAACTCCACCCCTGCCGCCCCGGCCACCGCCGTCAGTGGCGACACGACCAGCTGCGGGCCGCCCGTGCCGAGGACGTCGGCGAACCGCATCCGGTGGGTGGAGTGGAGCGGGCCGATGCCGTGGACGGTTCAGGGTTCGTCGAGGCTGTTCCCGCGGCTGAGCCAGTGGAGCGTGCCGGTCGTCGGCCACGAGGCGCCAAGCGCGAAATCGATCTGCCCGTCGCCGTCGATGTCGTGCGCCGCGATGCAGACGTTGTCGCGCGGCGTCTGGTCGTGGATGACGGTGTGTTTCTGCCACGCGCCGTCGGGCAATGCCGGTGCCGCATACCACAGGACGGCCCGCTCCGTGACCACGACGATGTCTTGCCGGCCGTCGCCATCGACGTCGGCGAGCGTGACGGCGTAGCAGATTTCACCGGCATGGGGATCGACGACCCGCTGCGTGAAGCCGCTCTCCGCGGCGCGGGCGGCCGGCCCGAGGGGCGCCAGGAGCACAGGCCCGACGGCCGCGAGCGACACGGCCGCCGACCACCAGCGCCCGATCGACCAGCCGAGCCGGCGCATGGAGTTTCTCCGAAGCGTGAGCAGGGTCGCGGCGGCAGCGCCGCAGATGCCACCGGTGCGCCGTCAGACCAATTCCG
>Ga0194130_10000663_pt1 | contig 61821 bp, 76 predicted proteins | sample TA2KigsurfametaG_FD_160084 | JGI IMG/M metagenome (GOLD analysis project Ga0194130, IMG submission 160084) | Freshwater microbial communities from Lake Tanganyika, Tanzania - TA2015050 Kigoma 12 surface | ecosystem: Environmental > Aquatic > Freshwater > Lake | place: Tanzania: Lake Tanganyika...
CGTGCCGTCCGTACTTACCACCGGGGGCAACATACTTGGTGAACTGAAAGCCCTCTGTCGCCCCGAACAGATCGAACTTAAAGAACCGCTCGTTTAAGTCCATGATGATGTCGGTCATGCGCCGGTAGGCCCAGTCCATCCCGTCAGACGGATATAACCAAGCGACCTCGGACTTCCGAACTTTATCTACATCCCCGCCACGGGTTGTGGCCTGACGCTGTGTGCGGTCGTTACCAATTTCAATAATCTTTTCGCACTCTTCTTTTGAGAACGCCTTATCCCAGTACGCCCAAGAGTGAACGGGATCAAGGTTAAACGCCCACGCAGGGTTTGGCGTCTGCCGCTCCCCGGCTAGGCTGTGCATCGGTATGACCTCTGCGGATTTGACGGCGCTTGATTTTTTCATTGTTGCCTCCTTAACTAAATGTCACCGTTTCTGAGGTTGTTGAGGTTGCGGTTATCGTCAAAATTCTGTATCCACCCGAAGTTGTGTCGGTTCTAGTCACACCACCAGAGAATGTTGCTGTCTTGGTGTCAGGAATCTTGATGATGACTACACCGGAGCCGCCGGAACCGCCATTCAAATCATTAGGCCCCCAACCACAGCCGCCTCCTCCGCCTCCACGGTTTGCTGTTCCGTTTGATCCGTTATTAGCACCACTACCACCATTGCCTCCAACGCTAGAGCCTCCAGTTCCTCCGGTAGTTTTACCACCGCCACCACCGCCGCCAGAGTAACTTAATAAAGAGCCAGAAATTGAATTTGATACTCCAGTGCCTCCATTACCACCGGTCACCGTTGCTCCGTTAGAACCAGCACCACCACCACCCCCGCCGCCACCACCAGAAGCATTATCACTAGGTATAAATGTTCCATTGCCTCCAGCATAGCCTTGAGCCGGACTTCTATAAGGTGTGTTTCCAGCAGCACCAGCGGTATTCGGTTGATTGTTGCCCATCCAATTTGCACCACCACCACCTGAACCACCTGTGTTTGGTGTGGTTGGGCCAGAACCGCCGCCACGACCACCTCCAGTTGAGATTATTGAAGCAAATTGAGAATCTGAACCATTAACTCCAGCCACGGATGGACCACCGCCAAGACCACCAGCACCACCACCTCCAACAGTTACTCGATAGGTTTGGCCTGTTGTAACTGGTAATGCAGAGGCATTTGCGGAGGCTTGATAACCACCTGCCCCACCGCCACCACCGATCTCAAGATTTCCACCGTTAAGCCCACCACCACCACCACCCCCCGCAACAACGAGGTACTCGGCTTGGAATGAATTTTCGAAGAATGTTACTGTTTCTGAGGTCGTGCTTGTGGCCTGAACTTCGTAAATGTTGTAACCAGCAACGCCGGTGTATGAGCGAGAGGCAACACCAGTTGAGAACACGGCTGCGTATGTATCGGGGACTTTAATAACAACGACACCGGAACCGCCGGAGCCTCCGTTATCTGGTGCAGTAGCGCCATTACCGCCGCCGCCTCCTCCGCCGCCACCATAACCTGCAGTTGCATTAGTAGCAGGAATAAGAACAGCACTTACCGTGGCACCACCGTTTCCGGCATTTGTTCCTCCAGAGGCGACTGCTGCCACCGTAGTATAAACACCTCCACCGCCGCCACCTGAGTAACTTAATGTTGTGCCTGTAATAGAATTGGTTGATGCTGCACCACCATTACCTCCAAGGGTAGGAGTTCCATCAGGCCCAACCCCACCAGCACCACCGCCGCCACCTCCCCCTCCTTGATTAGGGGCAACACCAAGTCCACCATTATTTCCTTGTGATGGTGAACGAAATGGAGAATTTCCCGTTCCTATTGATGCAGGTGGTGATGAGGCTCCACCGCCAGAACCACCAGATCGACCACTTTTATTTGTACTAGAATTACCACCACCCCCACCGCCGGTAGAAACAATTGAAGCAAATTGAGAATCCGAACCATTAGGCGCTAGACCTGTTGATGTATTACCAGCACCGCCCGCACCTACAGTTACTCGATAAGCAATGCTAGTTGTAATTGGTAACGCAACAGCATCAGCAGACGCTTGATAACCGCCGCCGCCACCACCACCAGCGCCATCACCACCTGATGATCTGAATCCACCACCCCCACCCCCCGCAACAACGAGGTAATCTGCGCTGAATGTCTTAGCGTAGAAAGTAACCGTCTCGCTTGTGGTCGATGTCGCTTGGACTTCGTATGTGTTGAATCCAGAACCTGTAAAGACACGGGAAGTCACACCGCTTGAGAACACAGCAGCAAGAGTGTCAGCAACACGGAGGATAACGATGCCGGAGCCGCCTGTACCGCCTGCATTTGAAACATCATCACCAGATGCTCCACCACCACCACCTCCAGTAAGAGATGTCCCTGCGACACCGCTAACATAGTTGGGAGAGCTTCCAGATCCTCCAGCACCGCCACCACCAGCACCGCCGATAGTTACATTTCCACTGGCGTAGTTACCGCCGCCACCGCCACCGCCTCTTTGAACAGATGTTCCCGTAATGTCTGAAAAGACACCCTCGCCACCATCACCAGAAGTTCCTGCACTGCCACCAGCAAATCCTGCTTGACCAGCGCCACCTCCACCGCCACCACATTGAGTGTTAAGAACACCAGCACCACCAACAAAACCTTGGCTTGTCGTTCCACTGCCACCTGTTGATATCGGTACTCCATCTGTTCCAGAACCACCTCCACCCGAACCTCCAGTATTTCCGTTTGAGGTTGCACTAGCAGGCCCGCTTACAAAGTCCCCACCACCTGCACCACCACCAGTAGACGTGATAGTAGAAAAAACAGAGTTATTTCCATTTGAACCCTTGGTAGCCGTTGCACCAGCACCACCAGCACCTACTGTTACCGTGTATCCGGTTCCAAGAGTAATGTTTAGCGCCGCCTCTACTGAACTACCGCCGCCAGATGCTTTTGGAGATGGTGTTGGGCCAGAAGATGTGTAGTTTGTGCGATAACCACCCGCACCGCCGCCGCCTGCACGAAAGTCACCACCTCCCGCACCACCACCAGCGATCACCAAATAGGAGATCGGCACTGTGACGCCAGGCCAACTCAGTGCTTTCTGATACTTAAATTGTTCAGTAATCGACCATACACCCGAGGCCGATGTGACTGTAGCGTTGTTAGCAACGCCAATAATTCCACCATTCCAACGCGGCATGGCTAAACTCCTTAACTATTGATTTCTTCCCAACTTGCGGTAACCACCAAGTCGTTAGCAGCACTCGCTGTTGCACCGATGGACTTGTCTTCTAACAAATAGAAAGAGGTCGTCTTGTCGGTAACCACCAGCGTGGCATCTGCCGGAACCGAAATAGTTGAGGCGATTGCAGTTCCGGTCCCCCCGAGGTCGTCCTGAGAGAAGATCTTGATCGTAATGTCTGCCGCCGCTGAACCATCGACGTTAGCAACAACGATTGAGTTGATCTTATAGACCTTGCCAGAGGACGCTGCGTTATTGGCTATCGCCGTTGCAAAAGGATCTGCGGTTGAAGATATAAGCGTCGTTGACGTATTACCGAGAATCGTCGTGACGTTGACAATATTTGGGTTTGCCATTTCTTACTCCTTAAAAGCCAAAAATCATCGCCATCGCGATGGATTTACCTGTTGTGATACCGCTTGAGGGGGTTGTGAAAGAAAGCGTTCCTGAACCATTTGTCTGTATCACCTGACCATTTGTACCGTCTGCCGCTGGCAATGTCCATGTAACGTTTGATGCAATCGTCGCTGCACCTTGGAATGCCACATAGTTTGATGAGTCAGAATCTGCGAACCTCAGATCCGCCTGTGCGGGCAGCGTTACATTGTTGCTGTCGTCAACGGTTACTCCGGAGTTTTGAATCAGTTTACCGGTAGTAAGATCGAATCGAGCGATTGCGTTATCGGTAGCACTTGCTGGGCCCACCACATCGCCAGAAGCACCGGATGAAGAGGCCAAGAGCGTGACAGTGCCTGAACTGTTCTCACAGTACAGTTTCATGTCATTAATATTTAGACCCAATTCACCTGGCTCTAAGTTAACAGCGGTAGGAACTGCTGATGCAGTTGTGCTGTGATAAAGTTTGATTGGAGTGTATCCGGCTTGAGCCATAATTACCTCTTATTTAAAAATTCCGTTAAGTGTTGATGAACTACCTGCGGCTCCATGAAGCGGTCGCTCTTGTGCTCGACCATCTCCCACCACAGAAACTGGTTGGCCTCCAAGCAAGACCGGCTTTTGAGAAGATTTATATTCTCTGGATGACCGAATATCAGCGGGTCGGAGACCGACCAAAGCACTATCCCCGGCCTGTGTTCGTCCCAAGCTAGGTGCTGAAAGAAACTGTCGCATCCGATCCATGTCTTGCATTGCCTAATTAAGTTCCTTAGCTCAGAAATCGGTAAATTCTTCCTAAAATCCTCTACTAAACCTTCTTCTCCATCAACGCCAACCTGTACGATCGGCCCATCAATCATTCTTACAAGTTCTGGCCAGTATGGATAGTCCTTTGGGTTTTGCTTTCCGGTTCTGAGTTTTTTTGCATATGGTGCTATCAAAATCATAGGTACATCTTGCGGTAGGCATTCTCCAAACTATCTTTCCAATCCCATTGATGCATCTTTTTATACACACTAAATTGATCCAAGTCCCCAAAAGTCTGTTTGGCGGTTGCAATCGACTCACCAGATACAATTTCGGGGTAACAACTAAACACGGCTGGATTCTTTACTTCTGGCAGCACATGACTAAAAACAATATGATCTCCCATGCCGCTATCTAACACCACCACGGTGTTGTCTTTGTACTTTAAAAATCCTTTAAAAATCTCTTCATCGTGGGCATAAAGGCTTGAATCTTTTTCGCTTCGGATTCCACCAGTCTCAGCCTTCAGATGCCAGGTCGTAGCCTGGGGAACGGCGATTACCCGATAGTCCTTTTTCTTCAGAGAATAGGTAAACATAGTCTCTTCCCGATGGGCCACCCTTGAAAGCCCCAAGTGGTAGTCGGCCACCCCAGCTCGGTACAGGAAAGAGCAGTGCAGGTGATCGACCTCGGTCAGATACTTAACCTCATCCCATTGGATATTGACCTCAGAATCTATGTTCTCCAAGAGGCCAGTCGATTTGGAGGTGTCAAAGGGCCTTCCAGGCATCAAAATAGCCCCGCCGATGGCCCCAACATCGGTGTCAATATATGAGGCTAGGGTTTCCAAGACTCGAGGTTCAGGAATGGCATCATCGTCCACCCGCCAAACCCACTCAAAGCCCATAGAGTTGGCCATCTGATGGTTATGGTGCTGCCCCTTACGGCCAGCAAAAAGCCACTCCCAAGCGATTCCCTTATGGTTCAGGATGCAAAATAGGTTTTTGTAGGTCGGGTGCTCCCGAAGATCTTCAGGTTCATCGTTATCATCAAAGATCACCAGCTTATCGACTTGGCGGCTCTGACTAATAACCGCCTGAATCGCTAACGGCAGGGTCGTGTAGTACCGGCCGCGGGTAGAGATGGAACACAAAATCCGATGCCGCTCCCAAATCTCGTTGGTTCTTTTCAAGTCCCGATAGTTGACCATTTCACCATGAGGGCCTAGATCCCACGCCCCGATCTTCTTTCGGTCTTTAAGAGTAAACCCTAAAAATTCAAGTTTTTTCTGTAGGACCTCAATGCCTTGATATTGAGGGTGCAGGTCTCCGTGAACCTCTAGGGCTATGGTGGAGATCCGAGCCATCTCATCTTTTGAGGCGTTCATGAGGATGTCGTACTCCGACCCTTCACAGTCCATCTTTAGAAAGACATTGTTGCCCTCAACCATCTTGAGCAGGTCTTTAAGGGTTACGGCCTGGACCTCTTCTGAGTCTTCAGAATCCCCGTAAAGGCTGTTATGGCCGCTTTTCTGATGTAGCCCAATTTTTGTAAGTCCAGCTCTATCCAAGACTACGGTTTTCTGAGGCTTGATAACGTCTGTGCCCGACTTCCAAAGATTTTGAATCAGGATGTCAAAGGTACTTGAGACTGGTTCCACAGCGATGACTTTCTTCGCTCCGAGCCGTGCTGCGAGTATTGAAAACATCCCCCGATTGGCTCCGATGTCGATCACCGGACGGCCTTTTATGTTCTTCTCGGATACCTGATAGACGTTACCAAGGACAACCTCATCGAAGATCTCCTTGGCCTCTGGGCTATCGGCTAACCAAGACAAATCCATCAGAATGTCCCACCGTTTATGCCTGCCGTAAAAGCATTTGTTGATGCGTTATAGGTCAAGTCACTGTCGACCAAGACCGACTGACTTCCTGAAGTTCCAGTTACCAGCGTCGGGAAAGTCGTTGACGCTGAAGTCGTTGCAACCGTGACCGTTGTGGGAGGCGCACCAGAAAATCCTGAGAAACCCGAGAACCCTGAAATCCCGCTGAATCCTGAAAATCCAGATTGGCCTGAATCGCCTGAAAAACCTGAGATTCCTGAAAATCCTGATTGACCATCCTGTCCTGAAAAGCCCGAAAATCCTGAGATTCCGCTGAATCCTGACTGACCATCTTGGCCTGAAAATCCTGAGATCCCACTAAAGCCTGAAAATCCACTAAAGCCTGAAAATCCTGAAATGCCGCTTTGCGCTTGACCATCAATTCCTGAATAACCTGAGAACCCTGAAAATCCCGACTGGCCTGAAGCACCTGAAAAACCTGACTCTCCCGAAAATCCTGAAAAACCGCTAAATCCTGAGGTTCCAAGGGCGCTGACCCAATTACCGTTTATTAAACCCTCAAAAGAATTAGTATCTGTGTTGTACCGAAGCTGGCCATCGGTAGCCCCCGTTCTTTGGGCAGTAGTCCCTGAAGGGACCTTCATCGCTCCGGTGCCTGGCATCTGCGGGTTGGATGAAATTGACAGGGTTGGATCGTTTGAGCCATTCCCGTTGGCTACATCGATCTGATTCGCAGTCCCATAAATCTGGCGACCAGCGATCACAGTGCCGCCGACAACAGCCAGCATTCCAGTACCACCAGAATTTGCCAAAGCAAGCGCAAGGCCGCTGAGAGAGACCGTAGGGTTTCCTGATACACCGTTTCCGTTAGAAACCGCAATACCAGCCCCAGAAGCCGTCAGCGTGCGGGCAACAACAGAACTTCCCGTATCCTTGGCAATCAGACCCGTAGAAGCGACTTCTAACGATCCAGCAGTAGCATTGAGGGTGATCTGAAGCGTGCTTTGAACGCCACCGTCAACCAGACCAATGCCGGTTCCACCGGACAAGCGCCGAGAATTTGTCAGCGACGGCTCTTGGTTAACCGTAATAAAGGTCTGCGTCTGACTCGGCGAGGCAGCAATAGCCCCCGTGGTCGTTTGGACGGTCTGCCCATTTTGGACTATGGGGACCGCCTCAGTGCCTGTAATTGCACCAGCGGCGGGTAGCTGGGTAATAGTGACTTGGGCTGATGGCATTATGGACTCGGGCTAATAACATCAAGGTTCCCATTGCTCTCGGGATCGTCTTGATTACCTTGGGTTGAAATTAAAAACTCACCATAACCACCGGTCTGAAGCGCTGGCTGGACATTTGCCACACTTACGTCCGGCCGCGGGAATCTCAGATTGATACGCTCGGTCTTCCTAGCCGGAAGCCTATAGGGGTCCTTCTGGTCTGCACAACCCTGGTCGCAAACTCGCAAACCCGGGAAATTAGGATCAGGCCCCAGGCTGACATACGTGCGCTTCATCTTGCACCGATCGCATACCGCGATGGCTAGAGATTCTAGGCCGCGAGTGTCGAGGAATATAGGCATTATCTGGTGTACACACTAATGTTCGGGGCAAAGTAGATGGGCGACTTGTCGCGCTCTTCCTGCTCGGCCCGGTTGAGGTGTTTTTCGGCCTGCTGCTCTAGGTATGTGATCCGATCGGTCGCCACCTGGGGTAACTCTAAGCTCATCCGGTGAGCCAGCAAGAAAACCACCGCCTCGTACCAGCGCTGCGGAACCTCGAGCTCATCAGTCAGGGCGCCGACATCCATGATCTGTCGGGAATACCAAACCGTCATCTGTATAAACGGGTCTGACGGCGTCGGCCAAAGATAGATCGACGGTTGCGGGATCGTGCGGTCAAACCAAAATTGATACGGCTGATTGGCCGTGAAATTCTTATTGGGAAGGTTTGTGTAGTCATCACGGTTTAAGCGAGCCATCATGATCTCGCGGCTATTGTTTCCCACAAACCATTCCCGCAGGGCCAACGTCGTACCGCTATAGGCACGCACCCGGTAATACTCCACCGTCTGGCCAGGGTCAACGTCATACCAAATCCACTGATTATCGGTGACAACTACTTGCCCCAAGTCCTCAAGCGTCTGCCAGGTTGTTCCGTCAACCGAATACTCATAGATGAGAGACCAATTAGCAGAACCGCCACCTGAAACGTAAGGCAGGATACCAATAGAGCCGGCATAAATAGGATTGTCAGTGCCATAGAAGACGGAGATGTTCCCGTTGGCGGATGTTTGTTGACATATAGTGTCAATGTCGGAGTCTGCGACATTTGCGACATTGCCTCCCGCACTGGTTGCATAGTCCCCGCTGGGACGGTTCATGGTCCGGTACAGGGCATTCAAGACGTCAATAGAACCCAGGGGTAACTGATAGATGTATTGATCAGCCTTTAGACCAAAGACTTTTTTGTTGATTGCCCAGTAATTGATGCCAATATTGGCCAAGTCTGACATTGCAAAGAACAGCGATTCCCGTGCAGAGATCAGCTGTTCAGAGGTTAGCTCCTCAGCCAGCTTTCCACAGCGACGAGCAGCGTGATCGATGAGCGTCTGCACATTGATTACTGTAGTTCCAATGGTTTCTGAGTAACTCATCTACCACCCCGGACAGTTCCAACGCTTCATGGATGCGCGTGACCGACTACCGCGCTCGCTTTTCTCTGCAATAGCACCCATCCTGGCACAAAACGAGTCTCTACGCGACCCACCCTGCGGCTGAGGGGCTTTTAGATTTGATCCAGTCTCTCGGTTGTACTTTGCTCTGCCTTTGGCCGTAAGACCTGCGCCTTGGGATACAGGCATTTTTTCACCGCGGCCAACAGACAGATTGACATCACCGCCAGTCTTCATTTTTTTGTCGGAGAACACTTGCTCAACAATTTTCACTCGTTGAGGTTTGGTTGTTACCTTGTTAACAATCTTCTCGCGATCAGATTTACTTTTTGACGACTCGTAGAATCCTTCTTTTTTAAGAGACTTAGTTATTGAAGTTTCCGGAAGTTTGCTATAAGATTTCTTTCCAGTGTTGCTTGATGTGTACTCAGCCGCAGTTGACTTGCTGATACCAACTTTCTTGGCAAACGCAGGATTGTTCTCTGCCGCTTTCATCAGCCTAAATTGGGCTTTTGACTTGGCTGGCATGATCAGGCCACTGGGTTCACATAGTGTTTAACCATCTCCAGCACCACGGTGTAGGTATCGCCAGCCGAGGCATCCAAGGTGGTAAAGGTGATTGCGCCATCTTTGCCAGTACCAGCATTATTCATTAGGCCACCAATCTTCTCAAAATCTTGTTGATATTGAGAGTTTTGAGGAATGGTCTCAATAACTACGGGCGTAGTGGCTTTCCATTTTAATTGGACTTCCATGCCATGAGTCAGGCCGGTAATTTTTGTGACCGTAACTGCATCACACGCGCCACCAGCCGCAGAAGAAGCAAGCGATGCAGGGTTAACTTTGACGACATTAGTCTCGCCAGTACCATCGCTGGTATTGGTGAACTTCATAATTGCCATGCGCTCTCCGTCAAAAAGCGTTTGGCTTGCGACTGCATCAGCCATATTATCTTCCCCAATTAAAAGCGGGGGCCGAAGCCCCCACCTTATTTAGCACATACCACCAGACCGCATTTTCTTTCCGTATTTACTATAGACCTCATTGCTATTGGTCTTAGCAGCTTTCATTGCAGGGGCATTTTCCTTATTAAATACCTTAGTCGAACGCTTTTCTGCAGGGGTCATAACTGCACCGCCTTTTTTGAAGGTTCCAGAAAGTTTAGTAATGCTTACGGGTGTAGACGGCGTCTTATGACCTTGGGGCATGGATTCAGCCTTGCCTGAGTCATTTACCGCTCCACCCTTAGCATACTTTTTTGCGGCACCACCCTTCTTTTTGGACAGGAAAGCAGGTTTGCCATCTTTCATCGGCATTCCGCCTTTCTTGTAGCCTCCCGCTTTACGGATTTCCATTTCACCTGTTTCAGGATTTATGTGTTCTCTGTAAGCGCTATCGGACTTTTTTTTGCTAGCAGACATCATCTTGCGCTCTGAATCACTTATTGCGCCTTGACCTTTGGTCGTGACCATCTTGGTGTCTTTGTACTCACCAGCGTCTTTCGATCCTTCTGCCTCAGTAATGATTCCGCCATCGGCGCAATACATCCCGCCTTTGGCCATCTTTACTTTGCCGCCTTTTTTGTAACCACCTTGACCATTGACGACACCACCGGTCTTGTAACCACCTTGACCCATGACTACGCCACCAGTTTTGTAGCCGCCCTGACCCATTACCACACCACCAGTATTTAGGCCCTTGTGAGCTTTAGAAGCGGGCATACCTTTATGCTTCTTAAACTCAGCAGCAACCTTCATCTCTTTGGCGTGTTCGGCCTTAGACTCTCCGCCCTCTTTCATCATAGGTCGGCCCATCGGGGCACCCTTCATAGCTGCACGACGTGCGGCCATAGAGGGACGAGCAGGACGCGCTACTGGAGACATGCCACCACGTGCACCGACTGCGGAAGGAGCAGCCGCAAGGCCACCCATTACGCCGCCGTCCATCATCTTGGCAGGCTTTTTAACGGTACCACCCTTTTTGAGCTTCAGTTCGACTGAAGGCTCTGTGGTCATCATTTTGACCATTGGCTTAAATTGACCCATGATTAACGCTCCTTCGCAACGAAGATGTAATCAACAGTCATGGTTTTTGCTACGGCTTCACCGTTCTGGATGGCGAATGAGACTGTAAGGTCTTCATCATCAGGCAGATTGGTTGTTACAGAAGCGCCGCCAAGTGTACCGTCTACAAAATACTGAATCTGACTATCCCCATCGTAATAAAAACCTAGGCGAATAAAAGTGTCATTAGCCATAGTTCCTACCGTTGTGGCCGTTGCGGTGTTGTTTTTCTCAACGCGCAGCACAACCGAGGTTGAGCCGTCGTCTTTAATGAAAAACACACCATCGGTTACGTCAAGGGGTGTCGCATCAGTAATTTGCAAACCGACTACTAAATCCGACTGAGTTGCATCATTGACCTTGAGGCGAGCCTCAAAAAACAATTTTTTACCAGAAGCAAAGCGGAATGACTCACCTTTTTTCTGTAAAGCAACTAAATCGTTGTCGGCGGCAGTGTTGGTAATTAATAAAAGACCGCCATCGCCATCCGTTAATGCTTGAGTGGCACTCGCATCTGTTTCAGTTACTGTCCAATCTCCGGCTACGTAATAGTCGAAGTCTTCAAAGTAAGTGTGAAACCGAGTCGGTGCCGGCATCGCCAGATCAGCAAATAGCGAATCCTCTCCCACATTGGTCACACCATTGGGGAAACGGGTTACTAGATTTGCCATCGCATTCTCCTAAGAATAGGGGGCATAAAGCCCCCACCTGGTTTAGACGCCGGGTGTGCCGTAAAGCGCACGAGGATCAGTAAAGCCAACGTCATAACGCTCGGTTGCTTTGTAGCGCATGGTGTCGGTCTCAAAGTCACCTTCCATCGTCTTCTCAAGAGCGCGACGCATCATCAACTTCATGCCCTCAGGCGTGTCGGTCTGCACCCACCATGCAGTGGCGGAGGTCAGACGCGACAGAACTGCTGCGCCCTCGTCCAGGAGACCGATCGACTTGATCGGGTTGATGTCGTTGTTTGCGTTGCCAGCACGAAGAACAGACTTCAGCAGAACCTCGGCCTGGAAAATATTGCCAGGAGCGACCACCAGTTGGCGGGGCACCAGACGAATCTTCTTGCCGTTGTTGTCCACTGCCTGGCGGATCTGAATGAGCATCTGCTCAAGCGAGGTCTGCGACAGGTTAGCTGCAGTGGTTAGCAGGTTGCTGAATGTACCGTTGACGATCGGGTGCGAAGCGGAGTTCAGTTGAACGCCATCGCCACCAGGGTAAGCGGAGTTAAACGCACGGTTGAGCACGTTTGCGCACAGAGTCTCCTTGGTCTCAATCAGGGACTGAGCTAAGTGGCGTGCGTAAACTTGACCGATACGGATATGGTCGCCGTCCTCAACCAGCACTTTGGTCAGGGCAAATGCCAAACCATAGACTGAGTACACATAACGCTTGAGGAACAGAACACCACCCTGCTGATACGTAACCGGAGTTCCGTCAGGCAGTTGCGGTGCTGCGCCAAATCCATAAAGGACAGGCTCTTCGTGGTAGTTACGGGGGATTCCTTCTTGTTGACGAAAAACTCGTGACCATTCATCGGTACGTTGATCATAGACTCCATCAAAGCATTCATTGAGGATTGGCTCAACTATGCTTCTAAAGTCGGTACTGCGCATCGGGGCTGCCATTTACCTGCCCTCCTTAGATTGCGTTAACGGACGCTTGGAACTGCGCCTCATTAATGGTTACGCGAACAATTGTGTACGCATCTCCCCAATCATTGTCGGGGTACGGGGCAATATCAACAATCCGCATCTGTGCGCTGGCGCCTGCTCCAGCCAAAGTGGCGGAAAGAGTCGCTTGCGACAGTCCGGTGGTCGCAGAACCAGCGGTTGTGGCGCTTAGATCAGCTTGGTCGCCAATCGAGGTCTGAGCCAGTGAGCCGTCAGCCTGAATTTCGTAAACGATCAGAGGATCGTTGTAGAAATAGGCGATGCACGAACCGGCCTGGTATGCCGTATTGGCAGGCCAGAAGTTTGATACACGACGACGGCCAGTGGTGTCAGTAAACTCAACGCCAGCAAAGGCGCCAGCAAACGAATCACCAGCACCAGCGGGTTGAATGGTGCCGCCAGTCACATACTTGACTGGTTGACCTTTCAAAATGTTCGACGCAAAGGCCGAAGCGATACCGCCAGCCAGCGCCTGAGCGCGATCCAAACCAGAGGGATGGAACGCAGGACGCAGGCCAAACGGAGCAGAGGTTGCACTCATTTTTTACTCCTTAATGGTTGAAAGTCCTCCCCTCACTGAAATATCGGTGCGGGTAGGGGTTTGTCTAGTTCGCCTAGCCCGTCGCCTTCAACCTTTCCGAGTGCCTTACCCGAACTGTCGCGTGTCTGCATGCTCTCGGCCTGAACTTTTATCTTGTTTGCTTCCTCAAGGGGAGCATCATGGTGGAAGTGCGCCATGATTTCTTGATAAACCTCTTCAGGTATCTTGAACAGCAACATTTCATTACATGCGACATAACCATCGTACTGACCAGACTTTACGCGATAATTCTCGAACCCATGTACCTCATCAGCTTTCACCGGTACGTACCCAAGTCGGATTCGCTTATCAATGCTGTCGTAAGAATTGGTGGTTGATAACCAGCAGACGTGCCACCCCGGAATAACCGGAGCATTCGGCAGTGCGCTTTGCGTCCATTCATCACTAAACATCTTGCGACGTTCTTGTGAAGAGATGAACTTTTCCTGTGGGGGTTGACGTGTAGCATCCTCGCTTGCGCGATCTTGGCGTCCGCCAGCCTTCAGTGATTTTTTTAGACGTGATTCCATTTTTAGCTCCTGTATCCTTGAGTTTTACGTGCTTCCATCGCATAACGTTTGATCATCTTCTGCCGTTTGGCAGCGTCTTCCCAGAGGCCGGCGTCTTTCATTGCCCGCACCTGTTCGGCAGACAGCGTGAAGCTATTTGAGCCTCCCGCACGTCCAGATGATTCGCGTCCTGATCCAGTCACGATACTCCTTGGTTTACTTCGAGCAGACGGAATGTCGTCTGTGGGTTCATTGTATCTATGGGGTAGATAACGTTGCAACCGATTATCGAGTTCATCCCAATAATCGTCAGAATTCGGGTCCCAACCCTCTGCGGTCAGGGCTTCATCGACCTGTTTGGCAACCTTACTGTCTAAATCTCTAATTTCTGGACTAAACCAGGGATTGCGTTCCATCCACTTGGCAACGTTTCTTTGCAGACGAGGGTCGGGGATGTTTTGTTGGCGCTGGGGCTGGACCGCGGTCTTTTTCAGGTTATTGAGCGCGTCAACCTGTTGCCTGGCCTCGTACCAAATTTCCTGGGCCTTGGCCAAGGCCTCGCCGTCGCCGGCATTAGTCGCCTCGGCAATCTTGGCCTTGGCGTACTGCAGGCGCACAGAGGTATCCTCAATCGCCTTGTCAATCCGGGCCAGGTCGGCGCTGTGAGTCTTGCGCTCAACCGATGCCAGGCGCTCTAATAAGTCCTGGTTTTGACGCTCCAGCATGGCCAAACGGTGGTCTTTTTCTACGCTGGTGCGCTTGGCCAGCTCGCGCTTGGCCTTGCGGCGGGCCCGTTTGGCGGCTCGCAGGGCGTCATCATCGTTCGGATCGTCATTGTCCTGGTCATCAGCCGCGGGTTCGGCAGCCGCCTCGACCGGGGCGTCTTCCTCTTGGGTTTCCTCGGCCTGGGGGTTCGGAATGCTGTCAGGCAGGTTGATAACGGCAGAACCGTCAGCCTCTTCCTTGACTTCCAAAATCAATTCTTCTTGCTTTTCAGTGCTCATATGGCCTCCTTAGATGAACGCCCGCATGGTTAGCGGGTTGCAGGTAACCTTGGCGATGACTTCATGGTCATTAAGAATCATGAAGAGCGCCTGGTCGTCTAAAGCATCCTCGCCCGGCACAGGTACTTCCCACCGGTCGCCGCCCCACTTTGGGACGCGGATGTAGTCTCCAGGCTCACACCATGACCCCTCGGGCCAGGGCTCGTTCGTATCGCGGTTTCTGAAGGCAAGCGGCCCAATCTCGATCACCTTGGCGACCATGTTTTGCCACTTTTCGGTTTCTTTGGTCTCTTCGACCAAAATAATCCCAGCACTGGTTGTTTTCTTCTTGGTGCGGCGCAACTGAACCAAAATACGGCCGCCAAGAGGTTTAGCACCGGGGTCTACACTCGGGAATGCCCAAGCAATGTCAGCGTCGGTAAACGCTTCCGGCTCATTGATTCTCATCTTCTTCCTTTAAAAGGTTGTTTATGATCTCCAAAGCCTCTTCCAGGCCCTGGTGGTGACCAACGACGCGCTGGTACGCCTCCCATGTCGCAGGGTTTCCCGCCGCTAAAGACGACTTTATTTCAGTCTGGCGTGCCTTAATGGCGCCGATGATGTCGGAGATGTACCTCATTTCTTCTTGGCTTGTGCCAGGGCTCCTTTTTCGGGTTTGGGGGCGGGTGCAGTCTGGCCCTTGGGTTGCAGGGATGTCCCGTCAAGTTTCTCGCCCATAGCGATTCGCTTGTGCATCGGAACGTGTAAGGTGTCTTGCTGTGCCATTACAGACCTCCTAGTTGGCGTTGTGCTTCGTTTTGAAGCGAAATTGCAGTTTCAAACTGCTCGGCTTGCAGTTCGGCGTCTTTTTGCGTCAAACGTGCAGTCTCTATGCGCTCTTTTGTAAGGTTATCGGCGGCCGCCAGGGCCACATCGATCTGCTCACGGCGAGCATCTTTCTCGGCATCCAGCGTAATCTGCTGGTTTTTCAGGGCTAATTCACCCTGGTCGCGCTGGGCACGGCGCTGGGTCTCGGCCATGCTGGTATCCATAATGACCTGGGCCTCAGGCGGCAGCTGGGGCTTGGGTGTCAGCTGTTGCATGGTCTGAAGCATCTGCTGGACCAGGGGCACCACCTGCTCAAACACCTGTTTGGCGTCGTCAGCTACGTGTTGCGAAGCAATAGCAAAGACCTTGTCGATCTCCGCGGTCATGCGGACGTCTTCGTATTCGTTCTCGGTATAGGGTTTACCCCCACGCGCCTTGGTTACGTAGCCATTTGTACGGTTCAAGTACCAAAGCACCATATGCTGCTTGATGTGCTCCAGGGCTCGCGGTAGGAATATCGAGGCCATGATCGGATTGCCACCGAATGCCGGGTTCAGACCAAAATCCAGGTGGCTCTGAATATGAGCCAGGTGGTCCTGGTGAATATAGGCATAGCCGTTTTGCCCAATAGCCATCGCCACGTTCTCGTCGGCCGGGTTGCGCTCCTCGGGGGCCGGGGTGTTTTTCAGGATCTCGTTGATGCCCGGAACCTTGAGCTGCTTTAAAAACCGCTCTTCCACTACCCGGCGGTCATATAGGTCGGGGTACTTATCAGCCCGGGTCATCACGGCCTGGATCTGAACCATCCGCTGGGTCTCGGAGAAGATATGCGGATCGGATACCGGGACCACGTCGGTATTGCGACGGAAATCTTCCTTGTTAATTTCCAGGTCAACGACAATCTCGCCCTTGCGTTGGTCTTCTAAATACCAGCGATTTAGCCGGCCGAGGATCTTGAGAACCCGGCCCTGGGAGTCATGCAGTCGGGCGTGGATGGCAGAAAATACCGCTGCTCCCTGTTCGATGAGCGCCTGGGTCGTACCCACCGGTGCCTGGGCGTTTACATCGGCAATTTTTTCCTCTGCGGTGGTGACGACACCCTTGGCGGCCTTATCCAAGAAGCCTAAAAGATCCATTAAAACCGAAGACGGCGGGTTAAATGGCATCGGCATGGCAATCTTGCGGATGTCGTCCACACCCGGGGCACCTTCGATCTCGCAGACCTGGGTCACGTCGACCTGCTGGCTCTGGCCGCTTATCTTGGCGCCTTTGAGCTTGAGCATGGTGGCGGCGTTGTTGATATGGGCGGAGTCCAGCAAAGCCCGTAGCGACCCGGTAAGCGCGGCTGACAGCCCGCCAATTAAGTGCGGCATGCCAATAGCGTAGGCACCACGCCAGGGAATGAACTTGAACTCCACGACCCAGTCCAGCTTGGTCATGGTATCGTCGCCCTCTTCCCAGTTTCGATATAGACCAACGACCTCGTTTTCCAGCTCATCGATCATCAGAATGTAGGGCGCCATCTCGCCCTTGGAGAACTTGTCGTCTTCTAGCTCCAGCCAGGTGTAGATGTGATAGACCGGGCGGGTGCCGTCTTCGTTTTCCTGATATTTACGGCCCTCGATCTTGTCGTTAGCCTTCTGGGCAGATGACTCCTCCGGCTCCATCGTGGCGCGAATCAGGCTGATGTCTCGATACAGTCCCGACCGGATGCGGCGCTTGAACTCCCACTCCGTGATGTCGTGGATTTCGGTGGCCCGCTGGGCGGTATAGAAGTTAGTGGCCGCAAACGGCACAATTACGCGGTCAATAGGCATGAACTCAGCGCATGGCCTCTTTTTGTCTTCGTCGTACCAGAGTTTTAGGTACTGAGAGCCGCCCAGGGGTAGCTGGGTCAGCAGCTGCTCCTGCTCGTCGCGGAACTCCTCGATCTGCTCGGTAAGCTGCCAGTTCATGTAGTCGCGCTTACGCTCGGCACGCTTAACCTTCTCTTCGTCTACTTCGCCCATGATCTTGGTGCGGACGGGACCGTCGGGCGGGAACATTTCCTTGATTGCCCGGGCAGCAAAGTCCACGCAGGCTTCAGCCATGACGGGGTGGACGACCTTTGATGCGCCCATAAACTGAGCGCCACCGGGGGCGTCTTTGCCCATGCCGGTGCGCTTTAAACCCTCTTCGTACTGCTTATCACGCTCTTCCCTGGCCTTCTTGTCGGTCTCTACCAGCTTGGTGTACCGCATGGCCATCGAGCTTAGGTCCAAGGCATCAATGGTCTCGGCCAGATTCTCATAGAACTCCGCGTCCTCCATCGGGCCCTCGGTGTCCATCGTAACTACGGCAGAACCGTCGGGCAGCTCTTCGATCTCGGTCTCATCAAGCTCAAGTTCGACCGTGACTTCCTGCTCTTTCTCGTCAGGCATACCTTTTACAAAGCGGCCAAACTCTGGGTCTATGGGGAACTCTTCAGCCATGTCTTAACCTTTTGATTTAAGAAACGCGAGCATATGCGCGTCCGAACTATTTGATATTTTGACCTTGCGCTTCTTAACTGCGCCGCCCTTTTTCTTCTCAACACGCAGGTCTGGCATGGCTCCCTTCTTGAAGTAGGGCATAAGTAATCCTTGACCGGTCTCAATCATATCGAGCAGGGTGTTGCGGATATTGCGCGGGGTCGGGTCGATACCGGACTGCGATAGCGTGTAAGCAGCCTGGCGCTCAAGCAAGTCAAGTGCATCACCGCGGGGTGACTTCAGGCCCGTAAGCTCGCCGCCACCAAACCATCTGCCGGCCTGCGCTGTACCGCCTGGCAGTCCAAGACCCTGGGCAATGTCTAGCATTTGCGACTCGGCGGCACCGTACTCGGTCGGGCCGAATCCGCCTTGCTCGGTAAAGTAGGGGTGATAGCGACTGCCACGGGTCTGGCCTGCAGCCTCGTGAACGTCGAGCACCATCGACTGTCCAAAGTCTCCGGCCTTCTGCGTACCGTAAGTCGGGATCTTGTAGTTGGTGGGGATGTCGGCCTTCAAGAGCTCGCGCAGATCCTGGTTGCCCTCCAAAACGTTCTTTACGCCCTCGCGATGCACCGGCATAAGTGGCAGTCCGGTGCCGTACTTTTCCTTGAACTTGGCCATCTCTCTGGTGACTGTCGCCTCGTCTAATGGCAGACCGCGGGCCTGCATGTCGCGCAGGAACTGACCGACCGCCATCTCGTTGAAAATCGAGTTACGAGCAGATGCCGGGGCGATTGAATACACAAACTGGTTAAACTTCTCCTCCGGAATGCCGCGCTCCAGGGCTGCGACCTTGAGCGGATAGAGCGACGCGTAGAAGGTCTCGCCACCTAAAGGCAGACCGCGCTTAATCTGGCCTTCGATCAGCGAGCGGTTCACGGGGTCGCCATAGATCTCCTCGATGTAACTTAGGTCTGACCGCGGCGGGCTGTAGCGGGGGAATCGGGTCTGCTCGACGCCTGGAAACCCTTCCATCGCGTCTTTGATCAAGGTGCGATCAAATGCCTGCAGTTCTTTACGCGGTGGCGTCCAGGGCTCAGTGGGCTGGGCCAGGAACCGCTTGGTTTCCTTGATGCGCTTTTCCACCACCTCTGGCACGTTTTTCTGACGCTGTGACAGGGTGGCAGAGTATGGTGCCTTCTCAAGCGGGCCGTAAATCTTCTCGAGTGCCGGCTTTTCAACCTTCTCCCACTGCAGCTTCTTTTCCGCCTCTTTCTTAGCCTTGACCATCACCTGCTCATCGGTGAGCTTTGGATTTTCTTTCTTGATCTTGTCGGCCATCTTCTCAGCCGTCTTCTCTACCTGTTTGGGCGTGAAGGCTTCTTTCAGCGCCTCCTTGGCTTTCTGCTTACCCTTTTCTTTAAGCGACCCGCCAATAGCTAGGCGCATGACATCCAAATTATCGGTAAACGTTACCTTGCGATTATTGACTGCACCGCCTTTTTTATAAGGCTGACCTTTGATGGCCGAGTCCTTGGCCTTAGGCGTGAACTCAAACATATAAACTTTTTCTTTTATGGGAACTGGACCTTTATCCGATGCGCCATATCCAGTCAAAGTCTCGGTCTCATAAAAATTACCACCTAGTTTCTTAGCGTACTTTTCGAGGTATTTCTTTAACGCCTCGTCGTAAAAATACAGCATCCCCTCTTTACGGGGCTCGTGAATACCAACGTCATTCTTATTCATTGATTTCCAGACCTTGTTGGTAATGCGCTCTACCTTTAACTCGGTCGGATCACGCAGGGTCAGTTCAACAATCCGCTTAAGATCGTCCCTGGTTTTTACAACGTCTCCGTCGCGGCTTTTTAAAATACCTCGGGCTCGGGCTTCAGCCTCAATATTTACGCCAGCAGCCTGACCTCCACGCTGTTCTGTGGACACAATTTTCCATCCTTCGGGGACTTTCTCCCAGGCAAATACATCGGTTCCGTAGCGGTCAATGTGCGGCTTTGCTGAAGAGAATCCTACGCGATCAAACCCTTTTTGAGCGGCGTCGTGCAGGACCGCCTTTACGGTAAGCTCGTGCCAAGTGTCTTTAAATGGAGCATCAGGAACTTTATTTTGCCATTCTTTAAAACCTTTTCTAACTTCTTCTTTTGAATTTTCTAACTCATCAAGTTCTTCGTTTAATTTTTTTACCTCTGGGTGATCTCTAAATGCTTTTCTTATATCAACAAACGGCACAGAAATGTAGTTTGGCAACGCATTTTGCTTTTTATATTCTGGTTCAAGACTTAAATAAACTTCTCGTAAATTTTTAACAATTTGATCATGCTTTGAAGAAATATCTTTTAATTTTTTAGATGCCAATTCAAATTTTGCTTGGTCTTCCTTCATAAAATAACCGTTGTCCCGGCCCGCCTGGTGCCAGTCGGACTGCACCTCGTCAACATAAAGCATTCTTTTGCCTTCGGTGTCTTCCCGCACTTGGGTTCGATAGTGCGATAAGACATCCTCTTCGTCCCAGTGATCACCGTGAAATGAACGCTTACCTGTGGGTTGCGGCAGGATAATCTTCATCTCCTCGTAATCACCACCGCGATCCAATTGATATTTTGAGTATTGAGTTGAATTTTGTTTCATCAACCCCATATCCATGGCGTGTTGATTTGCAAAACCCTCGGCGCTTTCAATGTTTTTAAAGAAACGGATTTGAAGATCTCCGGTCTGCGATCGTTCTTTCAGGTATTCGCCATTCGGAGTTTGGACCGTATATCCTGTGTCATTACTACCAACTATTTCGTAACCTGCATTATTGAAGGATCGGTAATAAGGATCGTTGTAGTATTCCGTATAAGCAAGATCGTAAGCCTTTTGTTTTTTATTGGCCTCTACTGTCTCGTCAATACTTGCCAAGATATTAGGATCTTTTAATTCCTGATCGGTAAAGTTGCGCATGACATTTTCACGCAACCCATCAATTCCGCCTGGATAATAATCTTCAAACTCATTTTCAATATCTGCGGCACGAGATTTTATGTAATCGTTGTTATCAATAACCTCGGCTGCACTAAATTTAAAATCCCGAACATCACTGCCTTCAGTCGCCCTTACAGCCTGTAGCGGCATCCGGTTTTGTCTTGCATAGGTTGCAATTGTTTCTCGGCTCCGTGGCTTTGTTATGCCAGCCAGAATGTCTTTCATGCCACTATATTCGAGTTCCTCGTCGCTTACCCCAGCGTTCTTAAAGTCAGCCAGCCAAGCATCTCCGGTTCCTTCTTTGCGTTTAAAGTTAAGCGCAGCCTTCTCCATCTTAGAATAAAGGCCCAGGTCATCGGCAGGAGCAAAGACCTCCATCTTGGAGCCTGCAGGCTTGGGCGGTTTTTCTAAACTCTTTAACCACTGCTCGGTGGTCTGACCGACCGGCTGAATCGATGCACCGACCGGGAGGTTCTTGAGTTCAGCAGGGATTGCGGCATCCACATTTCGGGCTGCCTTTCCAGCGATCTCTGCCAACTGTCTGCCAAGGCCAGGGATGTAAGACGCACCAACCTCTGGCAAAAATGGCACATCGGGGATCTTGGCTCGCTCAATCGCCCGACCGATCGGCTCTAGCGCCTCTCCGGTTCTACCTAGGGCATAGATTCCATACTCAGACTCGGGCAGCACCACCTCCTGAGCAAACTTCTTAGCAGCATCTTCCCCTTGCGCTAGGGCTACAAAAGGGGAGGCTAAGGATCGGCCGATGATGGACTGGATGGTTTGGCCAGCCTCAATGCCGCCTCTTAGCTTCTCGCCAAAAGGCTTGGCCTGCATCTTGGCTTGGCGCTCTACCTCAGCCCGGCGCCTTGCGTCTTCTTCCTCAAAAATCATCTGTCTTGCAATGTCACCTTCAGGTCCGCGGGACATCTGCACCGGAACGCCTGCGGCTAACTGCGCCTGAATCTGAACAGCATTACCGCCGCCCTGCATCCTTACCTCGCCACCCGCTGCCATCTTCGGTTTATCAGGCATACCAAGTAGATCACGAAGCTCGCTAGTCACGGCTTTATCAGCTGCCTGTTTAGCTCGCATCGCTCGGACCGCTTTTGTGGTCGCCACCGCTCCGGGGACCATGCTCAGGGCAGCAAACGCTCCCTCAACCCCCGCACCGATGTAGTCGCCTTCCCTGGCTGACTGCATGGCTGCCTCACCACCACGGACCGCTTCTTGAGTCTGTAGCGCCGTGCCAACGAATGGCAGAAAGTCTGCAACCCCGCCGATCGGAAGGGCAGAGCTCGGGCCGCCCATTACTGTTTGTGCTCGCTGGCGGGCCTTGTAGCGGTCCATGCCCAGCTTTTCTAGACCGGACTGCAGGCCAGAGGACATTCGCTCCCGTATCGTCGGGTCATAGGGCTTCATCTCAGGCGTGCCCGGTGGCAGCGCGGGCGGGGTCTCTGGCTCCGGTGACTGAGGCGTCATGACCAGGTCAGCGAGCTGTCTGCCGAACTCAGACACGATTTAGCCCTCTAAACGGCATATGGGTTTTCTTTCTTACGAATGCCTGCATCGATGTAATCGTCCTCATCCAAACCCTCTGGCGGTGGCGGGTCGATGTTCAAGAACCCGGCGTCTCGCAGATATCGAAGCGCCTGGCTCATCGCATCGCAGAAGTCGTCATGATCGGTATTCGGAAACGAGCAGACCTGACTCACCATGCCTTCCGCCCAGTCTCGCACATACCCAGATCTGTTGCTACTCTCCGGCACCCAGACGCGTCCTGCGCGGATGATGTTGGCCACAATCGATAGTCGCTGGACCTTGTCTGCCCGACCAGGGTTGTATGACCGCACCGGTACGTAGGCACGCTGCAGGTCTTGGATGAGGGAGATGCCCGCGGCCTTGTCTTCTACCAACACCAGGTCGACCCGCTTACGGTCATTGCCATCGCCGAAGACGGTCTCGTACTCGTCGATGACCTTGGGCTTAAGATCAGGGTATTGCAGGCGATCTTGCCAGCAGTCGATGATGAGCACCGACATGCCGCCGTCTTGGGGCTTGAACACCCCGAACGTGATGCAGGCGGTCGGGTCATTCTGGGCCTTCTCGGTAAATGCGCAGTCGTAGGACTGGAGCACGAACTCAAGCCTGGGAATCGGCTTATCAGCCGGCCAGAGCTTGAACCACTCCCGGTGGACAATACCGCCCTCCTCTGGGTCGATGATCTCGGCGTATATCTCCTGCCGGCCGATCTTGGTGCCCTCGTACTGCAGGATCTGATTGCGAAAGCTCGGGGCCAGGTTATCTAGGTTCGCGTAGGTCGAGGCGGTCGTCAGGTGGACGTCTTCCCCTTCCCGGCCTATGAGCTCGACGATCAGGTCCTTCGGCTTCGGGGTGGTGGTGGCCATGATCCTGGTGCGATCGCCCAGGCGGACAGAGAACATGATCATGTCCCAGGCTTCCTGTAGGTAATCCCAGGCGGCTAGCTCGTCTAACCAGGCGCCGTGATACTGGCCACCGCGGAACCGGTCGGGTTCAGACGCCGGCACGCCCTTGATCAGGCTGCCGTTGGTCATCTTGATCTCGTGATAGGCCCGGTTGTAGTCAGCGATTAAGACCTCGGGAATCACGGCCAGTAGCCCTGACTCACCCTCAAAGCAGGTCGACCGGACATCCATTGATGTCGGCGCTGCGACCAGCCAGCGGGTATCTGGCATCTCCCAGGCCCACCAGCCCACCTGTTCCGCGGCCGTCCTGGTCTTGCCAGCGCCTCGGCCGGCTAGCATGAGCCAGATGGTCCACCAGTCCCCCGGCGGGACGATCTGGTGCCGGTGAGCCTTAATAAGCCACTTTGCCCGCCAGGCCCATGCCGCCTGGTAATCGTGGGGCAGGGTGGCGAACTTGGCATGCGTCTCTGGGTCGGCAAGCAGCTCGGCCAGGTCACTCATTAGACCTGCTTTTTTAGCTCAAGATTGTTTAGAATGGTCGAGAATAGGTTCTTGGTCTCGATCTGGGCGTTGATCTGCAGGGGGTTCTCTTTGTCCCCGGCAAGCTCTACCCGGTCGCCGTAGCGCTTGGGGTTCCATTTGGCCAGGAGCTTCAGACCGATGTCAGCGCGGGCCCGGATCAGCTGGACATAACCAGAGTCAATCCGGCCGCCGCCCTCCGACAGAATGCGCTCGGGCTCCACCTGCATGTCAATCCAGATCTGCTCGGCGATGGCGTCCTGGCCAACTTCACGCGCGCGTGCGATTGCTCCCGAAAGATCTTCATCCTTCACCATCCACTCATAAATCTTCTGCCATGCCGGCATATGGTCATCTCGGCATATCTGCCTTAGTGGCTCTCCGTTAGCGAGTCGTTCGCATATCTCTGCGGCGAGCTCCGGGGTGTATTTGGATGGGCGGCCGATCTTAGGTTTCGGCGGGGCTTCTCCCGGGGCCGCAGCCGCCGTGACGGTCATCTCTGCCGTTGGCTTGGTCTTCTTACGTGTTTCAGGCATTACCCTTATTCCTACGTGTTTGGTTGATGCGGCGAATTCTAACCGGCGGTTAGCCAGCGGTCTAGGGCGGAGGGCCAGATTTGGCGGTTTCCTCGGTGCCGAGTAGAAAGCAGGAAAAAACCCCGGCGTCCCGCATCCTCTGTTGCCTGCTTAACACCCTCCAAACTCTGGCGGGGGCCGGGTTGTGTACCCCAACCGAATCCCACCGTTGCCGGAATCCTGTGAGCCCGACCCCCTTACGGCTGAGACCCGCCCAAGCGTAAAGGTCCCCGGATTTAACGACTTCGGGGTGTCGTTTCTTTGTTCAACCGACGGTTAACCTGCGGTTGACCTGCGGTTAGCCATCGGTTCACCACTGCCCAAAACCAGAAAAGGCGCCTTATTGAGCGCCTCTCTATCCTGCATTTTACTCCTCTTAGTGAGACCTGAGAGATGGTTTTTCCCTAATGCCATGAAGCGTTTCAATCTCGGCCACGATCTCGGTCAGGTTGCCCCAGCCCAAGTCGGAGTTGTGATCCCAGAGGTGCTCCTTGATGTCATAGTCCGATAGGGGCTGCTGCCGGACCGTGACCTTGCCGCTCAGTAGGATCGACCGGACCGCGCAGTCAAACCCAAAGCTCGCACCGTGCCGGTAAACCTCCTCCATGAACTCGAGGAACTTGGACCGCTGGGCGCCATCAGCGAACTCAATACCGAACTGCTCGGCCTGCTCGATCATCCTATGGGCCTCAGGGGGCCCGTCGTTAAACTTGATGGTCATGATTCACCTCCTTAGCCCGCGGGCCGTCTGAGCACCTTTTTACCGCATCCTTAAACCCCAGGCTATAGACATCGATGCACAGCTCCAGGAGCGCCACCCCGTGCAGGGTCTTGATGTCGGCCTTCAGGCCCTTCTCCTGCGCCCAGACCGCGAAGTCCTGCAGGGTGGGCATACCCCCTTTATGGTCAAACGGTACTTCCATTGTCGTTCTCCTCGATGGTTATGGTGTAGGTCTTACCCTGAATATCGACAACCGAGATCTGCTTTTTGGGAGACAGCATGCGGCCGTTTTCGTCCAGGTCAAACCGGATGGACCCTACGGTGTCGATTAGTGCCTTATCCCTGAGATCCTGGTCTTTCAGGTGCTTTTTGATCAGGTGGGCGATGTAATCGCAGTAAGCTAACTTAATGGTCATTTTTGGTCTTTCAGTTCAAAGATTTCCAAGGCGCGAACAAAAAGCTCTGGCCAAGTGGCCTGGATCTTCTCGCGGTTGGCTGGGTCAGCTCGGAACCAGGTAAGTGCCAGGGATTCCGCAAAGCCACCGAGGTGGCCGTTAGACATCACGTTGGCTGCCTGGTGAAATTCGACCGGCCGGCGCATCTTGATGCCACGCTCTTCATTGATAAGGTCTTGATAAGTTGTCATTTTGATCTCCTGAAAATGGGGGCCGAAGCCCCCGGTTATTAGAATGAATAGTCGTAATACTCGTTACGCATTCCAAGAATCAGGCCGCCGTATTCGTGTTTGTTCCAGCGGCCGGTTTCTGCGTTCAATACAATGCGATCCCAACGATTGGTTTTTTTGTTTCTGCGAAAGTACCACTTAGTGCCATCCGGATTTGGTGAGAATTCATACTTCTGACTCTCACTCATACTGCGATCATCAACACGCTTGGCAGTATCTTGCTGCACCGTAATGATTTCCTTGTTTGAGTCCCAGCAAATAACCGTTGCTGCATGGCGGTCTGTATAACCAGTGATTGTTGCGGCCATACCGGCTTGCGGCTGGGGAGCGCCATTCGTCATTGCTTCGTACATTCTGTTTTGGAAAGATCCGTGCATTTTTTATCTCCTCAAAGTAGGGGCCGGAGCCCCGTGAATTAAGAAAACCAATAGGTCTTGCCAAACAAGCAAATACCGGTAGTACCAGACCGCAAAGCAGCCGAGTCAAGGGCGGCCTGAACGACCATGTTCTTGTCCAAAAAAGCCACGGTCTCAACCGGGCGACAGCCATCACCCTCAGTGAAGGTGAAGTTGTTTTTGCTGCGAAGACGGCAGATGAACTTGTCGTCCATCTCTTTGATGTACTCCACGATCAACCACTCATCACCGGCGTGGTCGATTGAGGGGCGAGCTGAGATTGTTGTTGCCATGTTGATCTCCTGATTAACGTGCGGTAGTTTTGACAGAGAAGACTGCGGTGGTCTTGGTGTACTTTGCGACTACGTCAGCTGATACGCCAAGGTCAGACAGCAGAGCTTTGTAATCAACGGTGGAGCGGTTAGCCTCAACCACGGTTGCTTTGAAGAGGTTGCCCTCAAAGACTTTGGAGCCGTTAGGTGCGGTGGCTGAATCTTTAAGCTCGTCTTTGATTGAGTCGGCCTGGGCTGTCAGATCGGCGATCTGGGCGAGCAGCATGCCCAGCTGATCTACGTTGGTGGTAATCATGTCGGTGGTTTTCATTTCGCTTTCCTTTCGCTGTAACGATCACAGTGACCGTAGATAGAAATGTAATCGTTCGTTACACCCCCTGCAACCCCTTTTTTTACTTTTTTTACTATAACCCCATAAATTACTCAGGTATTAGTCTGGGGGCCTCAGCTAACACCCGCCGGCAGTCCTCCTGTAGGTCAGCCTCGGTGAACCCCCAATGCTTTGGGAAGCCCTTCGTGCCCAGCCCGTGGACGCCTGTAGGCCCGCGGTGATGCTCGGGGCAGAGTGGGATGGCCTGGGAGTGCGGCGCCCGCCTGGCGCCCCCTACGCCCGTCCTAGGGTGGTGGATCTCGGCCGGGGTGCCCGGGTAGCCCATGCGCCGGCAAACAGCGCAGCCTAGTTCGGCTAGGGCAGACAGGTGGCGCTTCTCGTCTTTTGTCACTTCTGCTTGGCGTGATACTTCTTATTCTGCTCACCAACCCACAGGCCAGCGCACACCATTTCAAGTTCTTCGCTAGGCGGGTCAGATTTCAGGGCGTAGTGCATGCCTACTTTAAATCCCTCTGCGTGAGCACGATCTATTTTGTTGTCAATGAGTAGCCAAACCAAACCAACTACGCAAAGAATAGCTACTGTGTTGTAAAAGTTCATTCTGTCCTCTCGTCAATGGAATAAAACCAGGAACTGCCCGTCGTCCACTTGGCCGTGCTCTCGACTGACCAGGTGTTACTCGGGACCAAGAAATCAGGAAACTTTGTTTCGTTTGGGACCATGCTCAGGTCGTAAAACAGACACCGGTTATTGGGCTGCGCTGCAAACTGTCCGTTATCCAGCTTCAGGATATTGAACGACTTATGCTCTTGGGTGCCTTCTGTAAATGTCAGGTCTAGTCGGTTGTGATCGGCCGCGCAGAAATCTACCGTGAACATATAGCTGCCAAAGTAGAACTGGCGGTCCTTGCAGTAGAACTTAGCCTTGAGTCCCCGGAGGTTTGACTTCTCCACTACCGTTAAGTCGTAGGACATACAGTCCCAGATCTGAAGATAGTCCAGTGGCAGCGGCTCCTCGACAGCTTTCCAGACATAGGCCGACAACGGGAGCTTGTCGTACAAAGCGCCGTAGTTAGTCAACAAAGATTCGATCCGCAACGCCTGGCCCTTGATCGACTTGACCGTCATCCAGACGCATGGCTCAAGTTCCCCGTGTCGCCTGGTCTGATCGTACAGATACTCTGCTTTAACAAAGCACTTAATCGGGGGGATGTTGGCTACTAAGAAACTCACTTTATCTCTCCAATCCAATCTAATTGTAGTGATGACTTAAATTTCAGCGGTGGATTTTTAGCGTCTATTCTTTGCGCCATAACTTCTGGTTCTAAATTTGAGATTGCATGATTCCTCGCGATATTAGACGAATCTGCTGAAGATAAAGGCCAGCGGCCATCAGACTGTCCTAGCATCCTCATTCCGTGAATCCAAGGGAGATACCTTCTGGTCTTTGTCAACATCTCAAAGACTTGATCCATCCTCTGTTCCCACTTTCTTGTGCCGATCTGCCAAAAATCGCCAGAAGACCCAAGACAAACACGCCCATAGGTATCCGCAAGCTCTTGCAGCCACTCCAAAGAAAGATTGAAATGCCAAACTGCTGCGGATAATTCTTTCGGAAAAGGCCAGTCGCTCATGTACTCCCGCTGCTCTTCTACCGATCCCCCAATGACATCAGGTATTACTGCCCAATTTGGATGTGCAAGATATTCTTCGCACCACGCATAGAACCCTGGCTTATCCATTGGTTTGCCTTTTGTGTAGGCAGTAAAAGCACCATTGTCCATCATCAGACTTTGACCAATTTGCAAGCACGTTTCTAGGTCTCTTGGGTCTGCAAAAGAGACACAAAAGTGCCTCCCCTGCATCTCCAACAACTTAGACCTTGGCGTGATTGGTGTGCCGTGATAGTGGATCATTAACGTTTTGTAGAGATATAAACGCCGTGATGAAAACCTGTTAAAACTTGGTTACCACCAAATTTTTGTGCCAATCTATCCGCAAAAATTTCGTGATAGTCGCTCTGTAAATTTTCTACAAACTCTAATAAATCTTCAACTAAAATCACTTTTGTAGTTTTAATTTTTAATTTGTATTTAATTTCTAAATTATTAACAGGACATGGTTTACTGAAAATAACTTTATATTGATTGACCTGACATGGGCATTTCATCTCTAGTGCTTGGCGTAGTGCTTCAATTGCTGGAGTCTTTGCTCTCCATTTGCCTAAGTTTGCTTCCAAAGCCTCCAATGCCTGCTCTGCTGCTTTTCTCAAGTCGCTCATCTCACCCTCACCTGACAGTTATACGTCTGCGCTCCATCGCGGAACGATCCCATGAATCGGCAATCCTCAGTAATCAATTTTTCTTCCAGGGCCATGCCCATCCAAAATGCGACGAGCGCCAACACCACACAACCGAATGAGGTGCGCCAACGTGCTACGCACCATTCCCACATTTTTTTTAAATCAATTAAGTCTTTCATTTTTTCTCTCCAAATAAATTAATTTGGTACCACTTTAGATCATTCTTAACTTTCTTAATTTTCCGAATCTTTTCAACCATTACATGCACTGTTTTTGGAAATGGCCATGACAGGGTTCCTTCTACCCTCACCATGAATCGCTCACCTTGGTCCAAAACGACAACGACCTCTCCCTTTTCGTTGGTTTCGCATATCAACACCCAGTCGCCCTCGACAATTTCCTGGCTCACAATCCCACCCTCATATCGTTGCCTTGCCCTCCGCACGCAGGTTGGCCTGCTCGGTGCGCCAAATCTCTACTCGCGCCTGAGCGGCAATGAGGTCCCAGCGCAGCTTCTCCTCCACCTCAACCGCTTCTTTCAGCCCACCCAACAGCTGGCGATACTCTTCATGCGCATAAGCCTCTCGCTCCTGAGCCCCAATCGATTCCTCGAGGCTGCGTTTCATCAGTAACGACTTTAGTGACTTCCGATATTCCTCAAGGTATACCCGCTCCGCTTTGGCCTTTGCAAACTTCTTGGCATTGGCAATGATGTAATCAACCGCTTTGTGTGGGTCTCGTTCGTTACTCATCTCTTTTCTCCATAATCTCTGTTCTTCGCTCGAGCATCGCCTGCGCTATTTCAAAAGAACCTTTTGCAACAAAAGCCGGCAATGCCTCTGGTCCATATCTTTGAATTAATCCAATCGATGCCATCGCCGCATACAAGTCAAGTAAGGTCGGGTCCTGTTTCACTCGTTTCGATACAGCCATAGCGTGCTCCCAATTAAAGTAATCATCCAAAATAAAAAGACGCCTGCGCTCATACCATGTACTCCTTTACTGTCATAGTTACTTTTACGACTGCTGCCCTGCCACCCCAAAAGTTATTTGCAACCAGCCAGGTCTCTGCTTGCTTGCGAGTTCTAAATAGCAAAGTCCGATCAGCCTCCCAATAATATTGCGGAGGTTTATTGATGAAATAATCTCGTTTGGTTTTAATTGCCCACGCTGTTTTTTTGCTCATCTAATTCCTCAATTTTTATTTTTAGCATTCCACCGATCTCTGTCGCCCAGTAGATTCTCAAGTCCACAATAAGCGAGTCATCGATATACAAGCCGGCATGACTCATTGAGTCCAACACCGCCTTTAAAAGGTTGTCCAGATCTCGCCGGCGGTTATCCGGACGCCACGCCTCGATCGTTACCTTTAGCTTTCCGATCGTGCTCTTACCGCGGGATTGCAGGAATGTCTGCTCTGCTACCGCCTTGCGATACTTTCGTCCGGCCTCGCTGACCACCACCGTGCCGCGGTATGAGCGCCAATAGTGATTCACCGATGGCGGCCAGGGCAAAGTCACCTCAATCATTTCCAGCCTTCGCCTCGATTACCTTTATGCCACTGGCTAAGTACGTCTCGTTCCAAAATAGATCTGGGGTGCTTTTCGTTCCAGCCTTTGAGCCACTTGACCGCCTTATCCCGATCATGAAGCCGCATACGGATAACCCAAGCCACCAGATGTCGGTGCCTGCTTTGGTCCTCGCCCTCGCCTTCCTTCCAGGCTCTAAGTTTTTCCCATACCGCATCAGAAGTCTCCCTTGTCATCGAACACCATCGGCCTGCTGTCAAATTGATCAATGAACTGGTGGCTGTCTTTGTGAAACCACAATGAATACCAGTCCTCGTTTTCTCCGTTTCGCTGTTTCTCGCACATCAACATCGCATCTGGTGTCGCATCGTCTACGCTATTGCCCGCATGGCTTGCGTGCTCTTTCTTTTTATTTCGCCAAACGAGTAACACGTTATCAACCTGATCTGCAATAGACCCGGTGCCCTTTAAATCGTTCTTATTCGGTGTCACCTCTTCACTCGTAAGTTTTCGAATGTGATGCACCAGGTGAATATGGATGTTGTGATCCCGGGCCAGAGCGGTTAGCTCATCCACAAAATATTTCTGCGCGTTGTAATCGTCTTCACTCGGCACGCACTTCATGAGCGAGTCAATAAAAATATGAGTGATTTGCAGCTTGACTGCGCAGTACCTAGCCATTGCAATGACCTGATTTGCATTGGTCGTTCCCTGCTGGTCGTAAAACCAAAGGTGACTTGCCGAGAAGTCTTTAAAGCGCATGACTAAATCGGTGATGTACTTTGCTTTGTCCTGGTACCGCGGCCGATCAATGTTCTCGCCGGAAAACTGGCGGATCATCCGGTAGATTGATCGCTTGGGCTTCATCTCAAACGAAGCTATGCAGACCCGTTGCTTTTGCTTAATTAAGCCCATCGCAATCTGGCCGGTGATCAAAGACTTCCCGCCACCGTTTGAGCCGGCATAGACCGTGACCTCACCCGGACGGTAGTGAAACGACGCCTGGGTCTTGATCCAGGGCATGCAGATCAGGTTTTCCTGCGGCGGGTGGATGGCGTCTTGCTTAATATCCTCCAGCCAGACCCCGGCCTCGCGGATCTTTTGCTGGGGTTCCGTCGCATGTAGGTAGGCAGCAAAATCGATGTTGTCAGGCTGCAGGATATTCAATCTTCGCTCCCAAGTTAAACAGCAAATTGCCCTCGATCATGGTCGACACAGACTTGGCGCCTACCTCCGTAAATGCCCGGTGAACTTTCAGGATTCGGTCCCTAGAATCGTCTCCGTCGATGTGAACCTGCAGCCCATAGGCAAACCTAAGGTCCAAAAATTCGATCCGATCAGAGGGCAAAATGGCCACTTCCGGGTGAGAACGAAACTCTGGAATTTCGGGCCATAGAGCCGACATCTCAGTCGGGTGGATACCTACCCATACCCAGACCGCTTTGGGGGCCTTACCGGCCATTCTCATGCGTTTTAGAGGCATATCTCCGATCACAGAACTCTCCTTCCTGCAAAAACTCCTGGGGTTGAGCTGTCCCCTTCGGGGTTGCCGTCCAGCCACCGGGACTGCCCAAGGTAGGTTTTTGGGGACGGTTCAAACCCCTCCCGCCACTGCTGGGTCTGTTTCATCGCCCGGATGTGGCCGAGGATCTCGGCGGCCAGGGCATCGAGCTTGCGGTCAGCCCAAATTTTCTGGCAGGCAGCCCTGGCGACCTTGCGCTTGCTTGCCGGCCAGACGGTCCAAAAATTTTCGAACGCGGTCGACGCAGTCGACGAAGGGTGTTGCTTTTGTTTTTCTGGTTCTGTTTCTGTATCTGTTTGGTTGCCCGCAGGTTCACCGGAGGTTGACCGCAGGTTAACCGCTGGTTCAGAGCCTTGACTGGTGCGCTTCTTAGCCGCACGAGCTTGTCTTGCCTTAACGCTCTTTTTGGCAATTTCGGTGTTATGTTTGACAAATTTTGCGTACTTCGAAATCTCTTCTTCGCACCGTTGGTTCAACCATCCGTCAACCGTCGGTTGAAAAAACTCTTTGAGCACTGGTTCGACCACATCCAGGTCCATCCGAACCTTCTTACAAACGACCGTTAGATCGTTTGGAATGGGCTTTTCGGTCATCATGTAGAGGTCGATCAGACGCCGGTAGGCTAGGTCCTCGGCGTCGTCCAGGTGCAGGGTATGCGTGATGTAGTCCCCGACGTGGAATTTGTACCAAATCATTTGACCTCCCCGAACAGATCTGGCCGTAGATCTACCCGCCGCACCTGGCCGTTTGTGATCCGTTCTATCTCAAGGGCCAGCTCCGGGCTCGGTATGCGCAGGCCGTTGATAACCAGGGCCATCCAGGTCCGGCTAATGCCCAGGGCCTTGGCCATGTCTGCCTTGCTGCCATGCGGCTTGCCGGCGAAATACTCTCTCAATGTCATCGCTATCTCCTGAAAATCTAACTGCATAGTAAACCATTTTATCTGGAATGCAAACTTTCTTGTATTTCCCGATTACACCCTTTATCCTTATGGCTCGACTAACCTCGAAAGCGACAGATGACTGACAGCGAATATCACCAGGCCAACCTGGAATTGCAGCAGATGCTGGAAGACGCCCTTAGCCGGGCTGAGGCCGGCAAAGCCACCCCGGACGACTGGAACTTAATCCGGTACGGGTGCGGCTTGAAAAAGCGTCCAGCAGCTATTTTTAAACCATACAAAGGAGCAGACGATGGGTCTTACAGTGAAAGCGGGTTCTGAAGGTAGTTTTGTACCGGTACCAGCCGGGTTGCATCTGGCGCGGTGCTATCAAATCATCGATCTTGGTACGCAAAAAAGCGAATACATGGGCAAGACAAAGTACCAGCCCAAGGTGATGTTTAAGTTTGAGGTGCATGGCGAAGACGACCAGGGCAACCCTCTGGTGACCTCTAAAGGCGAGCCGATGTCGATCAGCAAGAACTACACGGCATCCCTGTCCGATATGGCCACCCTACGGGAAGACTTAAAGAACTGGCGCGGCCGGGACTTCACCCCCGAGGAACTGCGTGCCTTTGAGCTAAAAAACGTTCTGGGCGTGTTTGCCATGATCTCGGTGTCTACCGCCCAGGGTAGGGACGGAAAGGAATACACCAACATCGGGGCCATCATGCCGGTGCCTGCCAACATCAAGAAGGCCGGCCTACCAGAGGGCCATAACCCCACCGCGTTTTTTGATCTCGATAACCCAGACATGACACTGTTTGAAACGTTAAGCGAAAACATCAAAAACAAAATTATGTCGTCACCTGAATGGCAGGAGCGTCAAGGCGGTGTGATCGAGGGAATTGGTTCGCCAATCAATCAGATTACCAAGCTCGATGACGACATACCCTTTTGAGGAGAACTTATGAGAAAACCCATGCTAATTGCCCTGACCTTATGTCTGACTGGCTTTATTCAAGGCTGCAGCTCTACGTTTGAGGCGCCTAAGGTGGCTTCACAGAACCTGGTGCTGGATAAAGATATTCATCCGATGGACCGGCAGGAAGTCATCCAGGCCATCAAAGAATGTGAGAGCCAGCGGCTACGCCCAATGGTCATCTACGGTAAGCGCAAGATCAATAACCAGTCTGCTATTACGGTCGTAGACGTAACCTGTGCGCCTAACTTCTGAGGCAATCATGAGTCATGCATCCGACATACTGACCCATCTCATAAAACGTAAATCCATTACCCCGCTTGATGCATTCGCGCTGTACCGGTGCATGCGTCTGGCGGCCAGGATTCAGGATCTACGGGATGCCGGCCACAAGATTCTTACCCGCATGGAAACGACCAACGGTAAGAAATACGCTCGGTACGTGTACATAAAGGGAATCAAATGACCGAACTTAAAGTTTCAGCTTATACCGCTGAGTCTGGCCATTGGTACACCCGTAACGGGGAGCCGATGTACCAGATCGAGGGCGCTAATGGCAAGATCAGAAATACGACCCTACGAGATGCCCGTAAGCACAACCTGGTGCCGTCCGTTACAACCATTCTCAATGTGGCAGCCAAGCCTGGTCTCGACAACTGGAAGCTCCAGCAGGTCCTTCTGGCTGCGCTGACGCTACCGCGTAATGAAGGCGAACCCGAGGGTGCTTATATCGATCGGATCATTTCTGACTCAAAAGAGCAGGGACGGTCTGCTGCGGACGCTGGCACCGAAATCCATGCTTCTGTCGAGAAGTTCTTTGACAAGAAAGTTATTGTTGGGCACGAGCAACACGTCCGCGGTGTTGAGCGCGAGATTAAGAAGGTCTTTGGTGACCAGGACTGGATCTGCGAAAGACCCTTTGCTCATGAGACTGGCTTCGGCGGCAAGGTCGATATGTTTGCCCGCGGGACAATCAAATCCGATGATGGGATTGTCTTGGACATCAAAACCAAAGAGTTTTATGACTCAAATAAGGTCGAAGGATACGACGAGCACATGATGCAACTGGCTGCTTACCGGGTGGGTATAGGCATGCAGTCGGCTAAGTGCGCGAACGTCTTTGTGTCCCGTAGTGTTCCGGGCCTAGTCAAAATCATTGAGTGGAGCCCAGAAGATCTACAACGTGGCTGGAAGATGTTTTACCGTCTGTTGGAGTTCTGGCAATTTAAAAATAACTATAAATGAAAACCATCTCAGCGTTTCAAACCTCGGACGGAAAGATCTTTGCAATTGAGTCGGAAGCTCAACGGTATGAAAAGTTTCTGCAGCACCGCAACGTTGTTGAAGATTTTCTCAATAGCGAGTTGAACAATTATAAGAACTTTGCTCAAAAAAGCATTGCCCGTAATACCGTAATCAACTGGGAACTTTGGAAGACCAAGAATGCTAAGTAATGAGGAACTCAAACAGATTTTTTTTCATTGCAACAACAACAGCCCTGACGGCTCTTTCGCTGACGACGTTGATATCTTGGAATATGGCCATAAGGTGGCTGCGGTCGTTATTCAGAAAGCGGTGAAAGCCGAGCGGGAAAAGTGCATCGAGTTTGTGATGTCGCTTAACACCGAGGTCGGTAAAGCCCTGGCTGAAAAGCGGCAATAAAAAAGCCCCGGCGAACCGGGGCAAGAGTATTGACGGAGGAGTGAAGGGCTGACCGTCAACACCCAGGAGATGTTAGGGGGCGATCATTTCCGGTGGCACTGACTGGCCACTGGCACGCATCTTGTCTAGCAAGTAAAGGGTTAGGGGTGAGGCGCCACTTAAAGCCATGCCTACCCCGCGGACAATCGGATGCGGGAAGGCAGAGGCTAGCCCTCCGACCGTGCCCATGCCGGAGAGGAGCATTCCAGGTACGTCACCAGCTTTATATCGCTGATGGAACTCTTGGGCCCCTTCAGCGGCTCCCAGGCCCCCCAGAGCTCCCGACAATACTGGCGAGGCACCGATGGTACCTAGACCCCTGCCGGCGGCCTGTGTGACCCTTTCTAGCGGTCCTGGAGGCGGCGTTGCTGGTCCGATGGGGACCGTGGGCGCTCCACGTGGGCCGGCCCCGGTCTGACTGGGAACAAATAGCCCAGCACGCTCGGGAGCCTGGCGCATCTCAGGAGCAATCTGACGGATCTTGTTTTCTGCTGCGATGGCAGCTTCTTTCATCTGGTGAGCCTCGGCCATACTGCGAGCCTTCATACCGACGTCACGGTAGGCACCGGTCGTATCCTGGGCGCCAATCCAGTTCTGGGTCATACGGCCACCAGCCGGAGGTCCCTGCAATGGTCCCTGGGCGGGCGGCAGGCCACCAGTCGGCATACCGGGCGCTCCGGGTGCGCCGGCTCTAGCACGATCAGCCATAGCCTTAGCGGTTTCAGCCAGGTTACCCATGAATTGCACGCCCTTAGATCCGACATCCAAGGCTTTGGCCGCGGCAGCACCTGTGCCAGCGCCGACCACGTCGGTCATGATCCGGCCTTTGTTGCGCATGAAATCTTCGGACGATACCTCAACCGGCTGATCAGCTTCTGCAGCTTCCGTTGCACCTTCCTCACCTTCGGCCTGAGTAAATCCACCTAAACCTTTAATTGATTTCAAATGATTTATGGTGCTCTCTGGCAACTTTTTATCCGGATTGGTAAAAAACGGATGGTCGTGTCCAACGTTATATCCAGCGACAGCCATCACCGGGTCACCAAATTTATCAATGCCCATCTTAAGATAGGTCAGACCAGCGCGAACGTTCTCAGCCAGGTCATCTAACTTCTCGCGGGGAAAGCCGATCATCTCTGCAGTGGCCGGTTTGATCTGCATGATGCCAATCTCACCGTGAGCGCCAGGTTTAGCAGGCGTCTTTAAGCCGCTTTCTTGATAAGCCAATGCCACGGCTAGACGGGGATTGATGCCCATCTTTTTGGCCTCGCGGGCAATCAGTAGGGCGTTGTCTCGTTGCTCCGCATCCAGCTTATCAATAAATTCCATGGTGTCCTCGTTATATTCCGAGCTCGTCTTTTAATCTGTCGCGGGATCGCCCAAACTGCCCAGGGGTTCCTGGACGCGGTTGACCCGGTCTTGGTCTAACGCCGATGTTTATAGCGATATCTGAGATCTTGTCCAAGTAGCTGTCGACCATCTTCTGATACTTTTCTTCGTTTTTGTCTTTGTATTGGTCAAGCGACATCTTAGTCCTGCGAAGCTCCCGGGCAACCTCTTTATCAAAGTTCGAGCGAGCCTCGAGTACGGCTAGCTTGGCAACAATCGTGGTCGGCGTGTCCTTTGGAGAAATGCTGGCGTCTGCGAATAAAGTCCGTTCAAAGTTTGACACCGAACCTTGACCAGCAGCCAGTTTGGCTTGTTGAAGCTGAATTGTGGCTAGACGGGCCAAAGCAAACTGATAGCGAGCGATCTGATCATCATTCAGCCCTAAATTCCTGAATGCGCCAACCAGATCGCCAACTTCAAACGAATTAGAAGCACCAGGTACTTTTAGACGCTCAGAAATAAGATTACCGACGAATGACGAAAAGTCCCCCGTCTGAAAGATACCAAAAATCTCTTTTGCATCTGGTCGGCTTGCGATCGATCGAACCGAGCGAATCGTAGCCAAAGTTTCATTGGCGCTATCTGATCGGGCGATAGCCTCCTGGGTCCGCGCAACTTCAGCTTTCGCACCTTCGGTTGCTGTTGTTTCTGCGGCTTTAGCGGCAGCACTAATTTGCTCAACAGTACGACGCCCTGGAGCTCCAGGCTGGCCACCGCGCCAGTTTTTCATCCACTCCTCGCCTCTACCCTCTCTCACGGCATTCATGAACTGCGAATACTCGTAAGGAAGCATGCGGAAGGTGCCAAAAGGCGTCTCGAAGTCTTCCTGCTTCTGACCAGGGACCGGCAGGTCAATATATTTTTCTTCTCGCCTGTCATACACCGCGCCGTTCATGGCGATGACAAAGCGATCCTGATCCGCCTTAATCATGTCAAGAAGGATCTTAGCTTTACCCTCCATACCGGGACGGGATGCCAGGCGGGCAATGTCAAGGGGCGTAATTTTCCTAAACTCAGTTGGAGCGCCTCCCGCTTGAGGGCCAGTAGGTGGCAGCACGGTTCCGGGAGTAGTTTTTCCGGCACCGCCTTGCAGCTCAGACCTCAGCACCTGAAAACCGCCAGGGGTCTCAACAAATTCATCAGCCCCTACAGTAGGCGGCGTTGGGGCTGTTGGCGCAGACGGTCCAGGACCAAGAATCCGTCGCAACTCCTGCTCACCTTTAGCGGCCTGGCGCATGCCGAGCTCACCTTGGGCAAGCTCTAGCCGCATCTTGGCCAGGTCCATCTGACGCTTGTTTTCAGCTTCTTGGGCTGGTCCGACTAAGGCGGCAGCGTTACCGATCGACTCGCCGAAAGAACCCGACTTGGTCGGCGCCAGGAACCCCTGGGCGGCTGCAAGTAGAACCGGGTCGAACAGCTGCCGGCGGTTCTCTAATGCACTGCGCAGGTTTGCATAGGTGTTTTTGATCTCGTCGACCAGAAGTTGCTCTTCTGCGTCTTCGGCGTATAGCGAGGCAAGGGGAGCTTTAGCGGCCATGTTTTATCCTAATTAAATATTCCTTTGACACCTTTGAAGATATCGCCAAGAACATCGCCGGCTTTATCCACCATCTTGCCACCGAATCCCTCAATAATTTCACCGGTCTTTGGATCAACCGTGCGGTTAAAGGCACTGCCTAACAAAGTTCCCAGGCCGGCAATCTGCGAGAGCGGAGACGGCGCATAAACGTTAGCCGGGCCGACGTATTTCTCCACTGTTTCGGTCGGGTAGGTGTATCCCCGTAAAAGCTGGGCGACGTTCAAAGCTCGGGTCAGAGGAGCCTCAATCTTGGCCTGCTCAAAAGCCTGCTGCTGCTGTCCCAGCTCTGCACCGGTCTTTAGTGCATTCATGGCGGCTTGCTGTTCTGCGGTGCCAAGTCCAGTAAGGGCCTGCGCGGCCTGGGTCTGATATCCCTTTTGCCGCAGTGCCGCATCCAAGGCTGAAGCAAAGCCCTTGGATTTTAAAGCTGCTTGCTCACCTAGAAGGTTAGCTTCAATGTCAGCTAGAGCTTGGCCTGTAGCTCCGGCATATCGACGGCCACCGAAGCCGCCCGATCCAGCAAAGGCTCCGCGGAGCATCGGCAGGACGTTGCGCTGAACGTTTAGGGCGCTCTGGCGGCTCATCTCATCGATGACGTCCTTTCTGTACGGGTCATAGAACCCAGAAATGTCTGTGGCGGTAATTCCCGTGCCACCCGCCTGTCCGGCTGTATAGGCTGCATCAAGCGGCGACTCATATCGTGCCAGGGCAGTCGGTGCCGTCTTGTAGGCTGCAGTCGCCAGACTCCCCTGGGAGGCTACCAAGTCCTTTCCCGCGGTCGGTGTTATCACGCCCGTCTTTGGGTCGAGGGTGCCCAGCTGGGTGGTGCCTGCCTTAGCTAACTCTGAGAGATAGTCGGTAAGGTACTTTGGCGCGGTCGCCGTAATACTCTTGGTCGTTTCTATGTTTGGCGGCGCAGTGCCTTCAAATAAACTCATCGTTTTCTCCTTACCGCTTAGATTTTAAGTAGTCAAGCGGAGATTTCAAGGCAGGGGGTGGTAAATCCTTGCTTTTTGTTGATCGGGCCCGCTCCCGTATGGCGTGCATCATCTCGTAGAGCTTATCGGTGCCAGCCTTGGATGATCCGTTTCCCAGGGCAGAAACCACGTCTGCAGGGAACACGAACTCGCCATCAGCCAGCATGGCAGGAATATCGTCAGACTGCCCGTCGCCGTCGCCCGCCACGTGCTTGCCGTCCCGAAAGTCTTCTCGGCCTTCAGTCATGGCCGGCAACCCACCTTTTTTAGCCATCAGAGGCAGCGTCATGCCTCCCTGGGCCATCAGGGGTTCGACATACCCGCCGGCCGCGTAGGGCAGCCCCTGCATCTGGGTGGTGGCCAGGATGTCATCGATAGAATCTTCCTTGCCATAGGCGTAATAGGCATTCTCTTTTTCCTTTTGGGCTTTGGCTGGGTCAAAGGTATTGCCAGTCAAAACCCTAGCTAGGGTGCCTAACCCAGACAAGTCCTGGGACTGCGGTGCGACTCCCATGCGCTCCTGTAATACAGACGCAAGACGTGGGTCGATGTTTTGCATAATGGCCTCTGCTTCACTTTGTTGTTGTATCTCCCGCAGGCGCTCCAGCGGGTCGATTTTCTTCTCACCGGTTACAAACGACTCTAGCATCTGCGGCTCGATGCCCGTGATTTCTCCGGCCATGCCAAGCCCAGCCGGCGTACTTTGAGTTAGACGTCGCCGTTTCTTTTGTTTTTCCTTCTTCTTCTTTTCTTCTTCTGTCTCTTTTGGTTCTTCAACAGTCTTTACTGGGTCCAGAGTTTTGATTGTCGTGACCGGCTTAGTCTCTTCGCTAATGACTCGATTGGTATTTAGATCAACCGTTGTGGTGGTCTGAGTGTTGGTGTCAACATTGGTATCAGTCTTGGTCTGAGTATTCGTGTTGTTATCGACCTTAACCTCAGAGACAACTTGATTATTGGTATTGGTATTGATTGTGGTGGTTGTATTGGTGTTGCTATCCACAACCGTTTGTGTAGTCGTATTGGTATTGGTGTCCGTAGTCGTTGTCGTTTCGGTATTGGTTTTGGTGTCCGTTTTGACTTCGGTATTGGTGTTTGTGTTGGTGTTGGTGTTTGTCTGGGTTGTAACGCCGGTATTTTGATCGGTAACCGTAGTGGTATTGACTCCGGTATTCGGATCGGTTGTGGTTTCTGTCCGCGCACCGGTGTTGGTATTTACTGAAGAGGTAGTCGTCGCACCCGACTGATCCGTGGTCGTTCCTGTTGTCGTGGTGCCGCCAGGGAATGCGCTTAAACTTGATAAGTCTCCGACAGTCAAAGACTTACCATCGGCGCCAGTGCCAATATAGACATCAGGCGCGACATAAGCGATGTTACCGGTGCCGGTGACCGATGCACCCATAAAGTCTCCCAGGGTGACCGCGTTGCCAAACTTGTCTGCCCCTACCGCGACATTTAAGTCCGGGATATTTAGCTGTCCATGAGAGTTAATGTTTGTAAGAATCTGCTCGGCAACAGCGGTGTTAGCCACACTCTCAGCCTGCTGCTGGTTCATGCCAGAGGCGGTCATGGCCGTAACAATGTCAGCACCAGCCTGTTTAAGATCGACGCCAGGTTGCATGGTGGAGTTAATTGTATTAATCAGGTTTGTAGCCTGGTCTGGATTTGAGGTTGCCGCTGCGATGACCTCAGTCGTTGCCGGCTTATTCCCTGTCACCTCAACTACAGTTGCCACCGTCCCCGACACGTTTCCGGCAATCACCGGGTCGAGAACAGCCGACGTCATCACCGCATTCATGTTGACGGTGCCCGTACCAAAGTAGCTACTTAAAGCTGCGGCGCCACCACCTTCAATACTCTCGGTGCCCATTTCCCTACCGACGGTTTTGCCTACCTGGGTGGCCGATTCTTTGACTCCGGTCTTGGCTGTGCCCTCTATAAGTTCACCCGCCCGCTTCAGTATTGGAATCTCAGCCGCCGATCCCAGTACTAAACCCATAGCTCCCTGAGCGGCTGACGATTTCTGCGCTAATCGATGAGCCTCCTGTTCGGTCTTGCCAGATGCTAGAGCCTGCGCCTTGGTGTCGTTATAGCCAGCACCAGCAGCTTCAATTAAATTTGTTATTGCGTTTATGCCATAAGCCATAATTTTTGGTGCTTTGGCTACTAAAGACAATACACCGCCAACAAGACTTGGAATCTCTTCAACGCCCTCACTAACGCTGATAGTTACTATTGCCAAAGGATTATTTATAAATCCATCTTTTAATGCTCTGCCAATTTCAGCCGGAGTTTCCGCTTTTGTGAATCGATCAATCAATTCTTTTTCGTTGTTTAATACTTTATCTCCAATTTGATACTCAGCTGTTGCTTTTAAATCTTTTGCTATTTTGATGAGCGGAGAGTTTTTATTAATGACTTCGATTGACTGCAGAGCGCCTGCTGTCCAGTCTGCAATACCACCCACCCCGCGGGTAACTAAACCCACTGTTGTAACAACCGGTTGAATAAGTTGCTTGCTAATCTTGTCATCGACGATGACGTATTCACCGCCAAGTCCAGCTGACTTCAGATAAGGATCAAACGTGCCGTAAGTCTGCGCCTGATCGAGCCCAGAAAAATCAATCTTAGACAAGTTACTTTTTACTGCTGATTCATCGTATCCAGCGTAGGTTCCCTTGCCACCACCTAAGCCGCGATCGGCTAATTTGATCTGATCAGAAGCTGCCGCCAGCGAGGCGTTCTCAGCGCGGGTGTCCGTGCTGTACTTATTACCATTCCATTCAAATACCTGACCGGGACCTAAGGCAGTGCGAGCTGTGTTATAGGCATCATTGAAATTGGTTGACGAAGCAATCTCTGCGTTGGTGATATTTTTTACCAGATCAACGCTTGACTTGCTAACGGAATAGGTTTGCCCACCAAAGGTAAAGTTATTAAATCCGCGATTAGCGGCCAGTGCTGTTGCCTCTTCTAATGTATCTGCCTGAGTATTGGTGATGTTCATAGTGTTGAGCTCAGTGGTGCGCTCGATTGCGTCATCTAAGCCCTCAAACTCACCCATATCTACCTTGGTAACACCGCTTAAAACATCGGTTTTGACATTACCCGTGTCAGACACTTTAGTTACATCACCACCTTTAACTTGAGTGATTGATGTAATTGTGTTTGCAGCTTTCAATGCATCCTCTTCTGATGCTCCAGAATTAACTGCCGAAACAAAAATTGCTTCTTTTAGGTTATCAGCACCAGTTTTATCAATTTCACTTTGCGTGATGGTCTTAACCAGATCACCTACAGTTTTCTCATTACCTAAATTATTGGTTGCGTCGGTTGATAATTTGTCGATATTGGTGACTGCTTTAACCATTCCACTAAAATTGCCGGTCTGCGCGGCCGTGATGAGACTGGTCGCCTCGCCAGCCAATCGGACGTCTGGGCTATCAACAAGTTTGCCAGCGTTAATTAATACACCGCTAATATCGCCTTTAGATGCTGAACTTACAACGTTGATTGCCGTGCCAGCATCTTTTAGGGATATGGTATCGGTCAGCATCGTTGTGCCTGCCGCATTAGAAATGTTTGGGTTTGCCATTAAAGTTACGGCGGCACCCGTAAAATCTCCCTTGGATATCTGATTGGTGACATTTAATCCGGTGGCAACATTGCTGTATCCAGCCATGCCAGCTAGAGATGCTAGGGTTCCTAATGTGTCACCGTTGTTGTACGCCATGTAAGCGTTTGCTGCCATTACAAATGGTTGGGCACCCGGAATAAATTGCGCAATCGAAAGTGCACCACGAATGAGGTCGGCATCGCCCGTGCTTCCGCCGAATGCTGAAAAGTGCGTCTTGCCCGTAAGGGGATCAATATAAACGTTGTAATTGGTTCGTCCTGGACCTGAAAATGTCTGACCAAAGACAAAATCTAAATCCTGCATCCCCGGAGCTGTTTGCGTGAGAACCGTGTCTCCTGCAAACAGTTCTTTGCCGGTGGCTATATTTTTCCCAATGTACTGCCCATACGATTCGTTTGAGGGATCAGGAATATGCTCAACCTTAGCAACTTCATCCGGGCGCAAATCGACTATTTGAGGATTCTCAAATTGGTCATAAAACATCCGGGAATAGCCAACAATGTTTCCGCGACCATCATATTTCGGAAAGACATTGACATCGGATAACACGTCTCGCACTTGGATCTGACTGATATCCGTGATCCCTCGATCCATCAAACTTTTGGCCATATCCAATACGACCTGCTGGCCAACTGACGGATCGTTGTTCAGGATTGATCTAGCGGTTTCATAATCAAACCCTACGGACGGTTGGTTTTCACCAAACACGCCACCAGAAAACGATGTGATTTGCGGAACAATCTGACCGGCCAAGTTTAATAACGTAACGCGGTCATACTCTTTGTTACCATACTGGATTGTTGGTTTTGGACCAGTTGTAGTAATTGTAGTGGTTAACGGACTGGCTACAGTAGACCCGCTCGATCCAGGCAAGAACCCTTGGTAGGTAGGCGTTATATTTGCTTGGGAAAAATATTGGTTCTGTTGTTCCGGGGTGACCCCAGTCGCCGCCATAATTTCATTTGCAGTAACACCGAAACGAGTGGCAGCATCATTAATCGCATTTGGATTGTAAATATTTTGTTGAATAAAAGTTGCAATTTGCTCATTTCGAGTTGGAACAGTTGAGACAGGAGTAAGATTTATTGATGTTGTTGGAAGCGCAATATTTGCCTTTGCAAAATACTCTCTTTGTGCCTCAGGACTAACTCCAGTTGCTTGTTGAATTTCTGACTCGGTTACCCCAAATTTTGATGCCGCATCAGCAATCGCTTGAGGATTATTGATATTGTTTTGAATGAATGTTTGAACCTGCTCTAACCGACTTGGCTGTGGACCACTCGGAGCCGGAGGACCAGAAATTTCCATAGAAAGCGGTGCTGTTAAACCAGGGGACGGCGTATTTGCAGCATAATATGCCGCTGCTTGGGCAGCGTTATAAGCCGACAAGGCATCCATGATGTTTGTATAGCCTGCCGCCTGCAGTCCTGGTAAGGCTTCTTCAAATGACTGTGCCATTAGTTTGTCCGCGGGTTCACTGCATTGACGACAGCCTCTGCCCACTCCTGCCAATCGTCAAAGTTATAAGGTTCGGGTATGGCTTCATTTGCAAATAGGTCAATTGTTTTTAAACCAGCAGCCCATGATTTCCAATCTACTCCCGGACCAGGAATCTGTAGCTGCTGAGGTGCGTAGAGCTCGCACATAAGCGACGCCCAAGAATCAAATGTATGGTATCGGGGGTCGTAAATCAGCGCGACGGTCATGTTGAATATCCTCGTACATCACCCACGTCTGCATTCACAATGACCTTACCTACTTGATAGTCACCATTTACAGTATTGGAGACAAATTTCATTCGCAGCTCTCGGCGCTGTTCCCGCATATCGATCTTCCCAGTGGTGGGAGAAAAGGTGTAAGCATCCGAAATCTTGTCCTGCTCCTGAGCATAGGGCCGACCGGTGATGTACAGATCCATGTCGCCTACTTGCACAAAGTCAGGCTCAACCCGTTCAATATGCAGCCAGCGATTTTCACCTACCGGTAGGGGTTGCGATGGACCACCGGCTACCCAACCCAGGTCTGAGGTCTCAAAGTACGACTCGATCGCTAGGACATTTGCAAAGGCCACGGCATCTTTTCCGACTTCGTGTTGCCACAGGGTCACTAAGGTCTGTGTGCTGTTAACTGTTAGCTGAAAGTTTGATCCTGCGGGTATTGTGGCCGTTAAAGTGTCTCCGACGGTGTAGCCGGTGCCACGATCTGTGATTTGAACATTGATCGCTGATCCACCAGAGATAACAACATTTGCCTTGGCACCTGAACCCGTACCGCCCGTCAGAGATAAATAAGAATAAGTTGCATTTGTATAACCCGTTCCTGCGTTTGAGATCGTGACTTTATTTACCGCGCCGGTGTAGTTAGACTCCCATCCACCGTTGACCGGGAATCTGAAGACCTGAGAGAAATACCCCGCCGACCTGCGAGATCCAAGAGCTTGTCCAGCGTCATACCAAGTGTTTTCTCTGATGTTATAGATGATGCAGTCGTTACACTCCTCAGAGTTACCGCGGGGGTAAAACCACCATATCTCACCAAATCTTGGGACCTTAGTCGCATAAACCTTCTGACGCTGAACATAGTTGAGATTGTCAAAAAACCAGTTTTGGTTCATTGAGTTGGGAATCTCTTTGACAACACCGTTATAAAGCAAAAATCGATCGACTCCGCACCAGTAATAGATGCCGTCATACTCAATGATGGACTGAGACGACAGCATCGAGGACTGGCTGCTAATTACGTCATAGCGCCAAAAGGTCGGGGCGGCGAAGTTACCAGTGCCAGCCACGCCCAAAGACTGGGGGGCAAAGGATACGCGAATTATGCTATCCAAGCTCCAAAAAAGTCCCGAAGGGCTGTTTGAGCCGCCTCGGACGGGGAATCCTTGGACGATCTTGCCGGTGGCCATATTGACCTCATTGGCATCCGCAGAGACCCAGTCATCAGTGTTTCCTGATGCACAGTTACGGATCAGTCCGTTATTGCCATACACAAACACAAACGGGTGCAGAGAGACTACCCCACCTGATACTTGAACCTCGTTATCAAAAGTCAGGGTGACGTTTGTGCCGTTAGCGGTGGCATTTTTATCTAGGGTAAGAGTTGTCGTGACAATGGACAGCACGCGACTGTTTGCTGCTATACCGGGACCTGTCACAAGCTGCCCAGCGCCGATATTGGTGTTCAGAGCTGGCAAGGTTATCACCGCAGACCCGCTGATCACGGTGGCGGCTGTTTGGGTAAACACCCCGATCGGGTTCATATTGGTGCCGGTAAATGATCCAGCGAAAACTGGCGTATTGGTCTCATCATCAATGTCAGACAAATCTTGCGAAGGATGCGCTAAGAGCAGGTTTTGCCCCGAACCATACGAATCAGTAAAGGTATCAAACTGCCAAACATTATTAGCACTTGGGGTAAATGATTCGTTAAGCGTAGCCACCTGGACCGAAAACCCCGATCCCGTACCGCCTATAAGAGATGCTGCGGCAGTGAGCTTGTCGTATAGCAAATAGCCATATCCACCCCCGGTAATTGTTACAGAGGTCACCACATTACCCGCCACAACGATCGTCGCTGACGCTCCTGAACCGGTGCCAGAAGTTACATAAGATAGAGGCACGCCAGTATAGGTCCCGTTTGTATAAGAGCTGCCGGCAACCAGCGTGTTAACAGTCAGGACCGACCCGCCAAAAGTTAAATCTGTAATTCCAGAACCGGTGCCGTTGTTATCAACTGGGATGATCTGCAGACCGTCTGAGTAACCAGAATAAACATTATTAAATGTGCTACGGGGCACCACAAATATGCCCCGAGATGGTCCAGCTAGCGCATCGGTAATTTGGCGATAACCACCTATTTTCCGTGGTCTAGCCCGCTGGAATCTGACCCAACGACCATCTACATAAAACTCTTTATCAAAAAGCGTGCCATCCCGCTGGATACCGGGTTTGGTATCAAGAGCGAAAACCTTTTTGGTCATGTAAAGGTTCCACCAGAAATTCCACCGCTAAAGGTGCCGGTTCCCGTGACAGAAATTCCGGTAGCCGTGACATCTAGAATTAAATTAGATAGAACGGATACGCCAAAACGGCCTGCGCCCGGTCGAAAAACACCGGTATTGGTTTCAGAACCAAAGTTTAAAGACGGAGAACCAGCAGAGCCGTTCACAAGGCTAAATGAGGTGCCACCTACCTGTGTGGTATTGGCGTTCAAAATGTTTGTGCCATCGCAAAACAAAGTTGCCTGGCCAGCCGCTGGAACTGTAGCGGTATTCGCACCAACCGCCCCCGTGGAGATGGTCAGCGTGTTACCGCCCGCACTACACTGGTTTGAAATCACGTACAGATTGACCACCGGCGGGACAATGACTGTCACCGCCCCGGACAGCGTTCCGGTGTAAATCTGCAGGGTGTTTGAGGCTTCGCTAGCTGTCAGGGTATAACTGCCACTCGTGACCGCCTTGGTTAACACGCCAAACTCAAATTGGGTGCTCACCCCATATCCCACAGTCACATAAGCCGTGCCGGTAGAAATAATGATGGCCGACTCGGTAGGGGCAAAGGCTTTGGTAATTGCTCCATCCAAAAGCTGACCACCGGTCGTGCTTACAGTAAGGGTGCCGGTGCCGTTATTTTTAAGAAGCACAAACCAGTTATTTCCGGTCGTGGTCGCCGATGGAAGCGTTGCCGTACCAGCACCGCCAGTCCAGATATAAGTTTGAGCCCGATCTGATGTAGCCAGGGTATAAGCATCGACCAGAGAAATTGTCGGGTGGCTTTGATTCAGGGTAGCGCCGCTTGCCAGCAGGCCATATCCGGCTAGGGTGGCGGCATCTGCGCTTGAGGTGCCAACCCCAAAAGAGATGATCCCCCAAGTGCCCTGCTCAGTAGCATTGGTCGTGATGTAGATATATTTTGACTCACCGGCAGCTATCGAAATAATCGTATTTGAGCCGGAATAATCTTTAACCGTAAATGTGGTTGCCCCGACATTTCGGATTAGCGCATCATTACCCACCGAAGACTGGTTTGCCGGCGGCATATACAGGCAAAGGCCACCGCTTGAGGCCGTGACCTGCATAATTCGGGCGGCAAAGTCATCAGTCGCATTCCCGTTGATTGGCCACTCAAGTTGTGTATTGGCCGTCAGGGTAATTGATCGGTACGAAACGTCGGTCGGCTGGACCACGTTGCCGGTAAAAGGCGAGTTATAGCTCATGTTCTATCCTTAGGAGTCTATAGCGATGGCCTGCCGGTCAGCCATGCGCAGCTTATCCTCGGCCATCAGGGTCTGCATGATCTGGTCGTACTGGGCTTGCCACAGGGGCGTGCGCTCATCGTTCTTCAAAAACGGCATCGCCTGCAGCAGGGTGCCGTAAAGCAGGGCCTGGGGCGCGTAGATCGTGAACCAGTTGGTCTGGTTTGAGGAATCCAGGGGTTGAATTCGCTCGTAATACAGGACCTCAAAGTTATAAGCCGAGGCCGGGGTGGGCGCCACCAGCCAATGCGTGTAGTCGTAATCGCAGTAAAACTTGGGCACGCTAGTCTCAGCTGGATCTGGCCAGTACTCCCGCAGGTACTCGTATTTGCGCAGCAGTACCGGAGACCGCTGACCAGCCACGGTAACGTTCATCGAGACGGTTTTGTGCCATCTAGCGGGCTTATCGACGACATTCTGACTGGCCACCATAGCGCTAGTCTGGACCGTAAGATTGCCCAGAAATTTGATTTGGCTGGCGATGACCTGCTCGGCCAGCATGATGAAGGTCGGGATCTTCTCCAGGGTTGCCTGGTCGGTTCGCTCCAGGTAGGTCGAGATGTCGTCTACCAGGCTGTCATAGGTCATTACCGCGGCGACTGTCATTACCAACTCCTATGCTTTTTGGTTTTTTCAGCGATTGACTTGGGTTGAGCAACAAACTGCTTACCGGCCGCTTTTCCTTCCCGCTTGGCCCGGGTGGTGGCGGCATATTCCGAGGAGGACAGACCTTGTATAGCCTTCTTGGGCAGATACCGCTCCCCGGTGGCCTTAGGGCCGACCGTAGAGGGTTTGCCAGACTTGGTTCCCCATTCCTGTTTACCCCATTGGGAGAGACTATTATCGGCCTTTTTGGGGCCTTTATAGCCCCCGCCAGAACCTTTGTACTTCTGGGTAGCCAGTTGGGCCTTTCTTGCCGACCACTGACCCGGTGCGCCCCCCTTACCCGAGGCTTTCACCTGGGCGACGATCCGCTTCCATTTTGACGGGTCAGACTTGACGGCTGTGCTCATGAGAAGGCCCTTGTTCCTTGTTTGTCAATTATCAGCTTTTGGCCTCGAGCTTGCATCTCAGGTGTGTTTGGAACCGAAATATGGGTCCAAGAATCAAACTCAAGAATGATCTGATCAAATGGCACTTGAGCGGCTATGCAGGCTTCCACCACCTCCCGTGGCTTCATTCCTGGTACTCGGAGGTCTGCCGCGCAACCCAGTCGATGTTGACTGGTGTCTTTGGAACCCACCGAGTCATTGACCTGTTTACTACGGAACCCGGAGTTGATCATCACGGCCTTACCACCCACGGCGGTCTTGACCTGTTGCAGGAGCATTGCAAGGCGCTTTAGGTTCTCAATCTCAGCCTCGTTGGGCGTGTTATCCCAGCCATTACGGGCGGCAGCATCCGAATGGGTTAGTTCTTCAAGGCTGAAGTTGGCGGTCAGGTTCACTTCTTATTCCAAGCGGCGATAATGCGAGAACCAAACAGAAAACCAAAGGCAATGTTGGCAGCTTCTAAGGCGATCTTTTGTACATCCGAGGAAATACCCGCTACAAATAAAGAGCCAACACCTACAGCAATAACCGACAACGCACCCACATATCTAGCTGACGCACGGACATCAATCACCCACTGCGATGGTGTGCCGCCAGGGTTATCCAGTTTGGCAAGGGCTTCTAGTCTAGCGATTTCAGACTGATCTAACTGGATCTGCTCCGCTATTGAAGTTGGCCTAACCCCACCCGTGAACCGGACAACAATCTGCTTAATAGCCTCGGCACCCACCGGAACCAGCGCACCTACTATAGTCTCAATTAGCATCACATCACCCCTACGACTTACGTCTGACCCCAAGTTTTTGCACCCGCTTTAACGGAAGTGGCCCATACTGAAATTGAGGTTTTCGGTCTCCAAGGTTGTCCACAGTTGGTGCAAGTACCAGAGGCTTTTTCTTGTTCGCTAACGGGATCTTGGCAGTAAAAGCACACAGTCTCAGACTCAGACCGGCAAACTTTTACCCCATCCACCTTGTGCGCTTCGATAAACGTTTTCATTTCTTTAATCCTTTTAAGTCAGGAAATTTCTTAGCCATGATTAGGCTCCTTATAAAGAGGCGATAACAAATGCAAATAGTTCGTCGTAACGAACGCCTAATCTAGTTACTTCTCGGGCACCTTCAGTCGGCGTTTTGTATATAACCGTCTTAAGGCGCATCTCGCCGGTAGGCAAATACTCTACTTCTTCCTCACGCTCCCACCATGTATCAGAACAAAACAACCCATAACGATGAGCGTCAAGCCCCTCCGCTGTAAAAGCGTCTCTAACTTCTTGGGCAATTACACCTACATGGATTCGTGCTCCGGCACCTTTTTCAACAACTGCGTCTTTAAACCGGAACTTCTTAATAAGCCCTTTAATACGAACAGCCACTCGTTTTTCGGCATCATCTAGGTCAGCAATATCTTGTTTACTGTTTGCATCTGACGTATTGATTGAACTGTTAACTGCGTAAACTTGAATCCATCGTTTTGAAGCAGAACCCAAGTTCATGTTGTTATCGCCATCGGGCGTAAACTCAGAAGTCGTTACGTCAATCCGAGCAGACCCACCAACAGATATAGAGACAAGCCCAGATGAACCAAAGATAGATTCGTTTGTTGCTGTGAAATTATAAGCGGTTGATACAATACCGTTATTAACATTAACAACTGCACTAAACGTTGTGCTGCCACTAAAAGTGTTACTTCCACTTGTAGTTGCAATTCCTGCACTAGAAAGCGATGAAGATCCAGTGCCACCGTGCGAAACGGCCAAAACACCCGCACCAATTGTGGAAACGTTAACACTTCCACCTAACAGAATAGTTCCAGTAGTAGTAATAGCAGAGTTAGTGCTAGTAGTTAGAGTAAGGCCGTTAGGCGTGCCAGAAACTCCTACTGACTGAACTGTGCCACCACCGCCACCACCAGCAGCAGAAATCTCAATCGCACCGTTACCGTTGGTAATTGTGATGTTGTTCCCTGCCGTCATGGTGGCCTTACTTAAGCCTCCTGAACTGTTACCGATCAACAACTGTCCGTTGCTATAAGAGTTTTGCCCAGTACCCCCACGGGTTACGGCTAGAGTACCTGCAGAGACATTATCTGCATTTAGTGAAGTAATGTTTGCACCGCTAAACGTTGCCGTGCTTGAGCCAGTGCCTCCAGATGTCACGGGCAGCGCGGAATCAAGTGTCAAAGACGTTAAGTGAGTAACCGCATCAACAATGTTAGTCCCTGTGTTGTAGATAAACATGGTCTTGTTAGAAGGCACGGTCACGGTGCTACCTGAAGGGGTGCCACCTATTTTGTTTCTAACAGTTACGGCATCGGCTAGAGTGTTTCTTATAACGTATGGTTTCTCAATGTTTGCGCCACTAGCAAAGTAAAGATTTCGAGCGCCACCTGAAGTACCTGTAAGGTTTAGTCGAAAGTTCCGGGCTGTCTGGCTAGAGTTTGAATTAGTCAGCGTTAAATCTACGTCAGCACTTGCAAACGTAACATCAGCAGATTCGGCAATTGCTTCTTCAACCGCCGTCAAATTAAAGTTTGTGACGTTACCCCACGTACCGGAGTTCTCTCCAGTCTGCATTAATTGAATCTTTAGATCTGAGTATGTACTTGCCATATTAACCTCTATTGTTTACGCCGCTAAAGGCACCCAGTTGGGTGTCTGCGATGTGTCTATCAATCCCCAAACGAGTGCATTAGAAATTCGACCCGTGGCACTAACCCCGGTTACTATGACTGTAGCGCCGCCTGATTCCTCAGTCTCGCCCAACTGCATTGTACCGGCAACACCTGTAACTACTACAAAGGCTCCGGCTCTAGCGATTGCTACACCAACTACGCCCTGCGTCTGAACACCCGTGACAAAGACGTTGGCATCAATCTGTTCTTCGGTCTCTCCAAGTTGCCCAGTGCCCTGAACTCCAAGAACGTAGACGTTAGCCTTAGTGGTAAATTGTTCTTGTCCAAGTTCAGCAACTGCTTGTACACCTGCAGGGGTGACATACTTAACTGTAGAAATTCCAACTGGATCTATTAGGCCAGTACCGACTACACCGGTTGGGTATACGTTAGCCTTAGTTGTTATAGAAACAGAATTTAAAGAGCCAGTAGCCTGAACGCCCGTAACTGCAACATTAGCCCCACCCTCGGCTTCTTCTTGGCCTAGTTGTCCCGTGCCTGTTACACCGGTTACAACTACATGGGCATCAGACTGAACACTGGCGCTACCAACTTGACCTTGCGCTGCAATACCAACGGCATATATAACGGTTCCGGTGTTCGGTATTACATCACCGACTTGACCATCACCCTCAACACCTACTACATAAGCATTTGTAGTGGCATTTGCTTGAGCAGTGCCTAGCTGACCTTGAGCCTGAACGCCTGTGACTGCAACGTTGGCAGCGGCTGTGATCTGCTCTTCACCTAACGCTACAACGGCTTGAACGCCAGCGGGTTGGAAACTTCCACCAGCATCAATACCTACAGGATCAATAAATCCTGTGGCTACTACTCCGGTCAGGTAGACATTTACTGCGCCATTAACAACGGCCGTGCCTACCTGACCAGTACCGCTTACTCCAGTTACTGATACATTTGCGTCTTGACCTGTTTGAAAGTCGTCAAACGCGCCAGTCGAAAGCGGTACGAACCCGAACATTTAGTCACTTTCAGGACATAGCAGGTTCAGTTTGTTCTTGCCAAGAAGTTGTTGTTTCATTCCATGTGTAGCGTTTACCGTCTTGAGGCATTGCAGTCGGTGCTTGCCATTGGGCAGTCGTGCTGTTCAATGTCCATGACGGATAGGGCTGGGGCGGAACAAAAGCATCAATACCGGCGTTGTAGTCGTAACCAATCCCGGCGTAGTTCTTGCGGAAGTTACCGTTATAGCTGGTCTGCTTCCATGTGCCGCCAAAAAGACGCTCGCAGAAAGCCGCACCGATATGCTCTTTCTCCACGCCAGACGCATCTGACGTATCCGCATTCCCAACTACAATGACCCGCTTGACTTTTCCAAACTGATCAATTTCAGCAAAATGAGCCATTTATATCTCCTTAAAGATGAAGCCCGGTTAAGTCCAAATCCTCCCCAACATACCCCTTGGGAAAGGTGTTAAAAGAAATACTTATTCTAGTCTGATCGCTTTGCACAGTCTCTACCATGTGCGTCAGGCTAGATGGGAAAAGCATCAGATCGCCCGTGCCAACCTCAAACCACCAAGATTCAGAGTTATACAGGTTAAAGTTCTCTGTCGGCAGCTTGATCTGCTGGTAACCACCCTTGTAAAAATAGATCTTATCCTTGGCTGGGTCTGCATTAATGTACAAAACGCCAGAGACAAAACTATTAGGATGTTCATGCTTATGGTGATACTGCCCCGGTTCCGTATAGTTAGCCCATGACTGAGTAAATTCAAGCCCTACTTTGTGCTTGGGCGCGTAGATTTCTTTAAGATAGGCATTGGTAGATTCGTGGCAAAACTTAGCCAGATCCCGCAGTTCCTTGCACTCAAAGAGATTGTTATCAACGCTGGTTGTGTTACCCATATTAGATCGCGTAGCTTGACCCTTAATAAACTTTAGTTCCTTTTCGGTCAGATCCCGGCCAAGACTAAATTTACCGACAGCGGTTGGAAATAGGTTGTATGTAATCACGCTGCCTGCTCATCAATAATTCTCTGAACTTGTTGGTTAGCCTGATTTACAGGGGCAAGGGCTGCGATCTGTTCTGGTAGCCAGACGGTATCAATCGAATCCTCAAATGCCTTGATTTTCTCCATCGTGGCAAAGACTTCTTCAATGGTTGGGCATGGGCGCGGATCTTCCCAGCGGGTAAACATGGTGTTGCTGATTTCCCACTTAGCACCCGGACGAAGCAGGTGCATCGCCGTATCAATGCCGTACAACTGGTAGATTTTTGTATCTGCCATTTTTTCTTCTCCTTTTTTATGACCACTTGATAATTACTACACCACTACCGCCGTTACCACCTAAATTGTTTGCATTTCCACCACATCCACCTCCTCCACCTCCTGTGGATGCAGTTCCGGCAGAACCACTTGCACCTAATGCGCCAGCATTACCACCACCACCTGTTCCGCCACTTCCAGAAGTTCCGGGGGATGCAGAAAAACCACCACCACCACCCCCACCAGCATAGGTTACAGATGTTCCACTTATAGATGATGCAGTTCCGTTTCCTCCATTAGCGCCGGTAGTACTTGAGGTTACAGAACCTCCTACTGCACTAGCACCACCTCCACCACCAGCACCGCCAACGTTAGCATTAACACTTCCTCCATTATTACCTTGGCTTGGTGAAGTATTTGGTGTATTTCCTGATCCGCCTGATCCTGATTTTCCTGCAGCGCCACCGCCAGACCCACCACTTACGCCATTTAAAGTACCATCTGCTCTTGTATCAGAAGTTCCACCCCCACCACCACCATTAGAAGTAATTGTTGAAAATACTGAATTACCTCCAGACGCTCCATTTGGAGATGAATTATTAACGCCAGCGCCACCAGCACCAACAGTTACTGTATATGTAGTACCTGCAGTTACAGATAAACCTGTGCCGGTTCTAAATCCTCCAGCCCCGCCGCCGCCACCACCAGCATAACTTGGACCTTGTACACCTCCACCACCACCACCTCCAGCAACAACAAGATATTCAACTTGTGTAGCACCGGGGGGTGCGGTCCATGCGCCAGAAACTACAAATACAGAAGTTTTACTGGTGGGATCACTAGCTGGTACGGTGTATCTAAGAATGACTACGCCAGAGCCGCCTGCGCCGCCTAATGTGCCTGTGCCACCAATTGCGCCTGAAGTAATAGAAGCCCCACCACCGCCACCACCTAATGTGCTTGTTCCCGGTGATCCGGGGTTGTTTCCCGGTTGGATTCCTGCGTTACCACCGCCACCCGACCCGCCAGAGCCAGCAGGACCATTGTTCCATGTACCGCCGCCACCGCCGCCTGCATAAGTTACGGATGTACCTGTAATTGTTGATGCGGTTCCAGCACCGCCATTAGCGCCAGCAGTAGATGTGCCATTTCCACCAACAGCACCTGCTCCACCACCGCCGCCAGATCCATAATGGGGTCCACTAGGACTACCACTTCCGCCATTGTTACCTTGACTTGGAGTTGTGGCTGGAGTATTGCCGTTTCCACCACCAGCACTAGCGCCACCACCCCCAGACCCACCGTTGGCTCCGGGAGCACCGGGTCCCCAAGAACTACCGCCACCACCACCAGTAGAAGTAATACCTACACCAACAGAATCACTACCATTGCTTGCGTTTGAACTTGAGCCGAGATTGGAAGCGCCGCCAGCACCTACGGTAATTGTGTAGGTCAAACCGGGAACTACCGTAAACCCTGTTCCTATTCTAAAACCACCTGCTCCGCCACCACCCCCAGACGCGTAGCTAGTTGGGCTAACACCGTTTGCGCCACCACCGCCGCCCGCGACAACAAGGTAATCAACATACGTCACATTCGCAGGGCAGGTCCATGAAGATGAAGATGCAAAACTTAGGATGACTTCATAGCCTGCTCCGGGCCATTGGCCTTGCTTAACGTACTGTTGAACCTGCGTAAGTTTCCATACACCTGACGCAGATGTAGCCGTGGGTTGTGGTACGTTTTTGGAGATTATTCCGCCAAGATATTCCATCTTAACTCCACTTAATAATTACGATGCCGGAGCCACCTGCGCCGCCTGCATATCCATCGTTACTAACCCTTGTTGAACCACCTCCACCACCACCTAAGTTTGCAGTGCCATTGCCTCCAGTACCCGGGGCTGAAGTTGATCCGCCGGTTCCACCACCTCCTGTGCCAGCAGTTCCAACACTACCACTACCGGGAACGTTATATCCGCCGCCAGCACCACCACCAGCGTAAGTTACGGAAGAACCTGAAATAGATGATGCAGTTCCATTGCCGCCATCACCACCTATGTATATTACTGGAGAATTTTTTCCATTAGTCCCAGCAGCAGCCGCACCACCCCCACCACCGGGGCCATAATCCGAATTTGGTGTCCCGCCTGCTCCGCCATTATTTCCTTGTGATGGGCTTACTACTGGTGTATTTCCACCGCCGCCGCTTGCTGTAAACCAACCCCCTCCACCACCTGATCCGCCGCTACTACCATTAGGAGCTGATGGGTTAAGGCCATAACCTCCACCAGCACCACCACCTCCGGCAGAAGTTATTGTTGTGAAAGACGGACCTGTAATAGAAGAATTTCCTCCATTAGATCCAAGTCCTGAAACAGCTCCGGAAGCGCCACCACTTCCCCCTGCGCCAACAGTAACTGTATAAGTTTGACCCCCAATAATTGTTACGCCAGACCCAGTTCTATACCCACCAGCACCGCCACCTCCGCCGCCAACTGACGAAGATCCATTACAACCTCCACCACCGCCCCCACCAGCGACAATTAAGTACTCAAGCTGCGTAGCGCCAGCCGGGGCAGTCCAGCTTCCTGATGCAGTAAAGACTGCTATGTTAGATGTGCCGGGGATGACGTAACGAAGCGCAACGATACCGGAGCCACCTGTACCTGCTATTCCTGTAGTAACAGCCATGCCACCGCCACCACCGCCAGTATTTGCTCCACCTGATCCAGCAGTTCCTCCTGAACCGGGACCAGCCGTAGTTCCATTTCCACCGGGATTTAGTGCAGAACCTCCTCCAGTTCCACCCGCAGTACCACCGGGGCTATTACCGGCAGCGCCACCTCCGCCACCTCCAATTCCACCATTACCTGAACGATTTGGGGAAGATCCACCTTGAGTACCACCGCCGCCGCCACCGGCCCAATAAAGAGTTGCACCAGAAAAACTTGATGCAATACCTGCTCCACCATCACCAGCTATTGTGTTTGTTGCGTCTGAACCTTTGCTTGCTGCACCACCCCCACCACCAGATGTATACATAGGGCTATTAGAAGTTGCATTAGAGCCGCCGTTGTTACCCTGACTTGGTGTGGTTGCAGGGGTATTTCCCGTTCCACCCGGATGCGTATAACCAGCACCAGAACTACCGCCACCACCACCACAACCACCATTGTTTCCAGCCATACTTGCTGCGGCAGCATATCCGCCACCGCCACCCCCGCCAGTAGAAGTAAATGTAGAAAATGGTGCAGGCCCAGAAATTGAAGAATCTCCACCATTACTACCAGCGGAATAAGGCGCTCCAGCAAGAGCGGCAGCACCACCACTACCTACAGTAATTGTGTACGTTGATCCAGCAGCGACTGTTACGTTTGTACCAATTCTAAATCCTCCAGCACCAGCCCCACCGGCACTACCACCGCCACCACCTCCACCAATTACCATGTAATCAACTGATGAAACCCCAGTAGGTGCGGTCCAAGAACCAGACGATGTAAATTGCTGATAAACAAACTGATAACCAGCAGGTGCAATTAAGAATGTGCCGCTAGTTAAGAATGTATGGATTGTGTAGCCCGCAGCATAAGTAATAATGCCGCCTGTGGCTGAGATTCCGCTTGATGTTAGATAGCGAAGAATGACTACGCCGGAGCCGCCTGCGCCGCCGTTATTAGATGTAGCACTAGCTGTGACATAAGTGCCACCACCGCCTCCGCCGCCAGTACTTGCAGTTCCAGCAGATCCAATTCCGTTAGGGCTTTGTGGTCCTCCGTTGCCTCCCCCGCCAGCGCCACCCGGGCCACCAATATTTTTAGGGGCTGGATTATTAACATGAGCGCCACCGCCGCCACCACCAGCGTAAGTTACAGACGAACCTGTAATAGTTGAAGCTGTGCCAGCACCACCGGCATTAGGCCCATCTACACCGCTCGTTCCGGCTCCAGCAGCAGAAGCACCGCCTCCGCCTCCACCATAATAAGAACTTGGACCAACGTATCTAGATGCACCACCATTGTTTCCTTGGCTTGGTGTGGTTGCAGGTGTGTTTCCGTTTCCACCTGATGCTGAAGATAAGTTAATGGAAATAGCACCGCCGCCGCCAGATCCACCGTTGCCACCTACTGTTCCGGGCGTAGTTTCAGTGTTATAAGACCCACCAAGACCACCGCCAGTAGATGTAATACTGCTAAATACAGAATCAGATCCATTAATAGCTGGAGTGTTAATAGCATTTCCACTAGTGCCTGTCCCCCCTGCTCCGCCAGCACCAACGGTTACAGCATAAGCTGTTCCCGGTGTAATTAAAAACCCCGTTCCAGTTCTAAATCCACCAGCACCACCACCACCTCCTGTAATTGAGCCACCACCACCCCCACCAGCGACAACAAGATACTCGACATACGGCGGAGGCCATTTGCCTTGCGTGTTGTAATACACCTGCCAAATTCGCGTCCAGTAGCCACTAGCGCCGCCCTGATTAACTACAGGTGCAGTCGCACTAACTACTCCGCCGGGGTAGCCGTGAATAGCCATCTTAATTCCTTAAGCGTTAATTTCTTCCCAGCTACAAGTAACAACCAGATCACTAGCCGTACCAGCGGTAGCGCCGATTGATTTGTTTTCAAGCAGATAAAACGATGTAGTTTTATCCGACACAATCAGCGTGGAATCCGCAGGCACAGAAATGGTTGATGCAATCGCAGTTGCCGTGCCACCAATAGATGCAGCACTGTAGATGCTAACTGTAATATCAGCCGCGCTAGTTCCGTCTACGTTAGCAACCACAATAGAGTTGATTTTGTAGACTTTGCCACTAGAAGCAGCGTTACTTACAACTTCGGTTGCGTTTGTCGTACTCAGCAGTTGGGTAGATGTATTACCGTAGATCGCTGATACGGCAGCAATATTTGGGTTTGCCATTTATTACTCCTTAAAGTCCAAAGATTAATGACATGGCAATGGATTTACCGATATTAATCCCGCCTGCCGTAAAAGATAAAGTTCCCGATCCGTTAGTCTGGATCACCTGCCCGTTTGACCCATCGGCTGATGGCAAGGTAAAAGTGACGTTTGACGCAACAGATGCTGGGGACGCTAGAGCGATAAAGTTAGTACCGTTGCCGGTATTTTCATACAGTTGAACCGTGCCTTGGGACGACCCAGTGCCATCTACTGTAATGGTGCTAGTGGTGCTATTTAGAGTGATTGCCATAAGTTTAGTCCCTTAAAAATTACAACACGATCCACTTCTGATTATTTGGCACCGTCATCGTCACTGAATTTGCAATCGTGATCGGTCCAACCGACAACCCGTTATTGTCAGACGGGATAGCCGTAGTGTTAGAGATTGTGACGTTATTTATCGCAATGCTCTGATCTCCAATACTGTAGGCTGAACGCCCTGCCGGATAAGTTACAAAAACATCTTTCTCAATAGCAGCAAACGAAACAAGACTCCCACCGTTGGATGACGACAAAACTGTGTCCCTACTTAAAGTAGTGCCGGATGAGGTATATGTTCCTATTCCAACTTCCCAAGTATTGTTTGTAGAATCAACAATGGTATAGTACGTAGAGTTACCGTTACCTATGTATGAAAACGACTGAAATCCAGCAACAGCCCCCGCAAGGGTGACTGTGCCGGTTCCACCTGTAGTGGTAGTTTCTTTAACTCTGTCGGCTACTACAAAAGCCATGATTGTTCCTTATGCAATCCGAATGATCGCGTTGGATGCATCGTTAGTCGGGAAGATGATAGTAAAGTCACCATCCGACGCCGTCTTATCGGCTCCGAAGTCCAGAACACAGACTGACGCATTAGTCAGAGTCGTATTTGCATTGCTGTTTGCCGAAGGGGTGTTGTTATAAATTAACGCACCGCGAGCGGTAAAGTTAGCGTTGACAAACGTCTCATCAGAAAAGTCAGTAAAGCCCGTACCGGTATTGGCGTTAATGTTAGTTGCCGTTACACCGGTGTTGTTTAATGCTTGACCACCTGCTGAATAGTTAGTACCTGACGAACTAACTTCGTTTGACGCAGTGTATGCCGTGGTGTTGGCATCCAATGAAGCCGAAGAAGTGTACAAAGCGATCTTAAATGTATCCGAACCAGTTTGTCCGGTAGGACGAAAGTCGTGTACCCCCAAAAGCAGTTCCGCTTTAAAAGAGGTGGTCATTGCTTGGGTAATTGCCATTTTAAGGCTCCTTAATCATCTAAAAGTTTAACGAACTCAGGATGTCCTGCTTTCCTGAACTTATTGGCTAATGTCGTATGATTAGACTTAACCGCTTGCTTCATATAAAAAACCAAAACCTTACGGATCTGATCTTTAAACACCTCAGCCTGATCACGAATAGCAGGATGAGTTTGGGAACCAACATAAATAATCTTATCCAGAGCAATTTCAGCAACCTCTTCAGGCGTATGCCCACGCCCAGAAGTAGTTAAGACTCGCACTTGATTTCCTCCCAAAAGGAAGGCTACTTCGCTCATGCTGCTCATCGGACTGGATACCTCGCTTGTTCTGTTCTGTACATGTCTTGCCGGTTCTTGCCCTCGCCAAGTTGTTTCAACATGGCTAATGCCTCATTGTAACGGCCAATATAAACGTCGTTAACATCTTTTTCGCCCTTCATGTAAGTGTAGGCTTCAAGGAGCGAACCATAAAGAAGGACCATATCGAAGTTTTGACCAAGCCAAGAAGTGCCACTGGAATTGTCAACAATCGACTGCGGATAGTAAAAATAATGCAGTTCCATATTGTAGTTGGAATCCGGCGTGGGTCCGAGGATTACAGTTGACTGATCGCCCGGGACGATGTTTGGACCCTTAAAAATGGCGTAATAGGTGGGCGCTGCGTAATAGGTTGGGTCAGGAAAGGACTCCCTAATGAACTCAACGTCCTTATTTAGCAGATATTCTTGCGTCCCATTCGAGTTAATCCTAGCCAGAGAAAAGACTGATAACCAATCGGAAGGCATGGATAGGTACTTATTATTTGTTGTGCACTGCCCAGTCACGTTTTTGCGAGATACCGGAAGTTGAACGCTATTGTAAATACGCTGTTCGGCTTGACGAATAAAGGTGTCAATCTGCTCCTTATTCGTAAAGTTAGTATTAGACGAAGCAGTATCAATGACTACCGTCGTCGGGAAGTCATTCTCAACGTAAGCCTGAA